>ERZ1673738.1024-NODE-1024-length-45027-cov-5.363359_pt1 | contig 45027 bp, 33 predicted proteins | sample MGYA00580198_ERZ1673738 | MGnify/ENA primary metagenome ERZ1673738 (study PRJEB41218, sample SAMN15661784) | gut metagenome | host: Homo sapiens | place: Canada: London | collected 2015-08-20/2019-03-30 | study: EMG produced TPA metagenomics assembly of...
ATGAGATTTACAAGCTCAGTCCCTGCAAACGTTCCAGGGCCTCGGTGGTATCCTCCTCACTGCCGAAAGCGGTGAAGCGTACATAGCCTTCGCCGCTGGGCCCAAAGCCCGCACCGGGGGTGCAGACCAGGGAAGTGCGGGAGAGCAGAAGGTCGAAGAACTCCCAGGAACCCATGCCGTCAGGCGTCTTCACCCAGATATAAGGGGCATGGATGCCGCCGTAGCAGGAAAGGCCCATGCCCTCGATACCGGAACGGATACGCGCCGCATTGGCCATGTAGGCCGCGATGGTGGCGCGGACCTGTTCCTGCCCCTCTGGGCTGTAGACGGCCTCGGCGGCACGTTGCACGATGTAGGGACAGCCGTTGTACTTGGTGCTCTGGCGGCGCTTCCACATGTCCTGCAGACAGACGCGGGAACCGTCCGGGCCGGGGATGGTCACCGCGGCCGGGATGGTGGTGAAGGCGCAGCGCAGGCCCGTGAATCCCGCCGTCTTGGAGAAAGAGCGGCACTCCACGGCCACTTCTTCGGCGCCGGGGATCTCGAAGATGCTGTGCGGCACCTCGCTGTCCGTATCCTTGATGAAGGCTTCGTAGGCCGCATCATAGATGATGAGGGCCCCGTGGCGGCGGGCATAGTCCACCCAGGCAGCCAGAGCATCCCTGTGCAGCACCGTGCCCGTGGGATTGTTGGGATAGCAAAGATAGATGATGTCGGGCACCGCGTCGGGAAAGTCCGGCACGAAGTCGTTGGCTTCCGTGCAGGGCAGATAGATGAGGTCGCTCCAGCGCTCGCCCGTCCACCGGCCCGCGCGGCCTGCCATGGCATTGGAATCCACATAGACGGGATAGACGGGGTCGGTGACCGCTACGCGGCAGGACAGGGAGAACAGTTCCTGGATGTTGGCCACGTCGCACTTGGAACCGTCGCTGATGAAGATGTCCGCGGCGTCCATCTGTACACCGTGGGCCCGGTAGTCATGCGCGGCGATGGCCTCGCGCAGGAAATCATAACCCTGTTCCGGGCCGTACCCCTTGAAGGAGGCGGACGAGGCCATCTCGTCCACTGCCGAATGCAGGGCCGTGATGACAGCGGGCGGCAGGGGGCGGGTCACGTCGCCGATACCCAGGCTGATGACGGGCAGGGCGGGATGCTGTTCCCGGTGCGCGCGGACCCTGGCGGCCACCGTGGCGAAAAGATAGGCGCCGGGCAGTCCGGCGTAATGTTCGTTGCTGCGGATCATGGCTAGTCCTCCTGTCCCTGGGCAGGGCTGTATTCTCCAGAAAAAACGGTGCGGGCCGGGCCGGTCATCAGGACGTGTCCCGTCCGTTCATCCCAGCGGATGTCCAGCGTGCCGCCGCGCAACTGCACCGCCACTTCCCTTCCCGTACGTCCGGTCAGATGGCAGGCCACGGCCACGGCACAGGCGCCGGTACCGCAGGCCAGGGTCTCTCCGGCACCCCGTTCCCAGACGCGCATGCGTACATGTCCCGCGTCCATGAGCTGCACGAATTCGGTATTGGTGCGGCTGGGGAACCAGGGGTGGTGTTCGAAGGCCGGGCCCACCACAGGCAGATCCAGACTGTCCACATCGTCCACGAAGACCACGGCATGAGGATTGCCCATGGACACGCAGGTCACGGCCCATTCACGATCCAGCACCCGGATGGGCTGGCCGATGCACGGGCTTTCGGGATCCGATGTCGTGTCGGGGCGGACGGGGATGCGCTGCCGGGCCAGTTCCGGCGTGCCCATGTCCACACAGACACGGGAGGGGCAGCCCCCGGCATCGTCCACCCGCTGCAGGAGCTTGACCCCGGCCAGGGTCTCCAGGCGGATGACGGGCCTGTCGGTCAGGGCATGCTCCCAGGCAAAGCGTCCTACGCAGCGGGAAGCGTTGCCGCACATCTCGGCTTCACTGCCGTCGGCATTGAACATGCGCATGCGCAGGTCGGCACTGTCCGGTGAGGTGGGCGGCAGGATGAGCACCAGCCCGTCGGAGCCCACGCCGTAATGCCTGTCGCTGACGGCACGGGCCAGCGAGGGGATGTCCCCTTCCGCGAGCCGCAGATCTTCCGAAAATCCGTCAAGATAGACGTAATCGTTGCCGCAGCCTTCCATCTTGGTGAAGGCGATCTTACGCATGGTCGTTCTCTCCTCGTACATGGAACACTTCTTCGGTGGCGGAGGCGGTCTCCGCGTCGTGGGCGGCTTCCGCCTGACGGCGGAGCACGTTCTTGTAATCCAGCGGCATGACCTTGACGAAGAGCGGCAGGGCGGCATCCCAGTTGGCCAGCAGGGACGCGGCCTTGGCGCTTCCGGTGCAGGCCGCGTGCCGTTCCACCAGGCGGCGCAGCAGGGCCTGATCCTCTTCCTGCCAGACGGATTCCAGATCCACGCTTTCGATGTTGCAGCGGTTCTGGAAATGCTCGTCCAGATCGTAGACGAAGGCCGTGCCGCCGCTCATGCCTGCGGCGAAGTTGTAGCCGGTGCGTCCCAGGACGACGACGGTACCGCCGGTCATGTATTCGCAGCCGTGGTCGCCCACACCTTCCACCACGGCGCAGGCACCGGAGTTGCGCACGGCAAAACGTTCCCCGGCCTGGCCGCAGAAGTAGGCCTCCCCGGCGGTGGCGCCGTACAGGGCCACGTTGCCGGCCACGGCCTGTTCCGCCGCCACGAAGCGGGCCCCGGCATCGGGGTGGACCACGATGGTGCCGCCGGCAAGGCCCTTGCCCGCGTAGTCATTGACGCTGCCTTCCACCTCAAGGGTCACGCCGGGGGCCAGGAAGGCCCCGAGGCTTTGCCCGGCCTGGCCGTGGAAGTGGAGGTGCAGGCTGTCCTGGGGCAGACCGGCGGCCCCGTGACGCAGGACGATGCTGCCGGAAAGGCGCGCGCCCACGGCACGGTCCACATTGCGGATGGTCCGCTCGATGCGCAGATGGTCGCACTGGCCCGCCAGTACGGGTTCGGCGGCCTGATCGAGGTCCTGTTCCAGGGCCGTGGGTTCACAGACACGGGGGAAGCCCCCGGCATGGTGTTCGCAGGCCGCGTCAGGCGTCCAGAGCAGGCGCGAGAGGTCGAGGGAGGCCGCCCGGCCCGTGATGTCCGTACGCTGTGCCAGCAGATCGGCATGGCCGACGGCTTCGTTCAGGGAGCGGAAGCCCAGGGCGGCCAGTTCACGGCGCACGTCCCCGGCCAGCAGGCGCAGGAAGCGTTCCACATGTTCGGGGCGGCCCTTGAAGCGGGCACGCAGCTTTTCGTCCTGGGTGGCGATGCCCGCCGGGCAGCGGCCCTTCATGCAGTTGCGGCACATGACGCAGCCCATGCTGACCATCAGCGCCGTCCCGAAGGCGAATTCCTCGGCGCCCAGCAGGGCAGCCACGAGCACGTCGCGCCCGGTGCGCAGTAGACCGTCGGTCTGGAGGGACACCCGCCGGCGCATGCCGCAGGTCACCAGCGCCTGATGCGCCTCGGCCAGACCGGATTCCCACGGCAGGCCCACATAGTGGATGGCGGAATGCGGGCTGGCACCGGTGCCGCCGTCATGGCCGGAGATGACCACGCAGTCCGCACCGGCCTTGGCCACACCCACCGCGATGGTCCCGACACCGCTTTCGGCCACCAGCTTGACGGAGATGCGGGCCGAAGGATTGAGGTGACGGAGGTCGTAGATGAGCTGCGCCAGATCCTCGATGGAGTAGATGTCGTGATGCGGCGGCGGGGAGACCAGGGAGACCCCGGGCATGGTGGCACGGACACGGGCGATGTCCACCGTGACCTTGTAGGCGGGCAACTGGCCGCCTTCACCGGGCTTGGCACCCTGGGCCGCCTTGATCTGGATCTCTTCCGCATGGGCAAGATATTCCGCCGTGACGCCAAAGCGGCCCGAAGCGATCTGGCGGATGCGGGAGCGCGCGTCATGACGGCGGCCGTCCGCGTCCGTCCGGGGCGTGTTGCGGGCCGGATCCTCGCCGCCTTCACCGCAGTTGGAGGGCACGCCGCAGGCATTGCAGCCTTCGGCCAGGGTGCGGTGGGCTTCGTCACTGATGGCGCCATAGGAGATGGCCGCACCGACGAAGTGCCGCAGGATGGCCTCTTCCGGCTCAACATCGTCCAGAGGGACGGGGGCGCGGACCGGGTCGGGCGCGATCTCCAGCAGGGAGCGCAGCGTGAAGCCCTGGGCTTCCTGTTCGTTGCAAAGGCTGGAGAAGGTCTGCCAGGCCGGGGAGGGAGCCTGTCCGTTCGTGTCTTCATTGACGGCCGTATGCAGGGCGCGCACGGTACGGGGGCTCCAGAGACGCGCCGCAGGGGCGGCAGCGGTGGTATCGGCATCGTCCCAGGCCTGCGCGTGACGCAGGGCGGCATCGCGGGCCAGGGTCTCCAGACCGATGCCGCTGATGGAGCAGGGCGTGCCCGTGAAATAGCGGTCGATGACATCCTGTGACAGCCCCAGGGCCTCGAAGGGCTGCGAGCCGCGGAAAGATCGCAGGGTGGAGATGCCCAGACGGGCAAAGGCCTTGAGCAGGCCCTTCTTCAGGGCGTTGATATAGCGTTCCTGCGCGTCTTCTTCGTCAAGAGGCCCGGCGTCCGTACTCAGGCGGCCTTCCCGTGCCATGCGGCGGACGGCATCCAGAGCCGCGTGCGGGCAGACGGCATTGACGCCGTAGCCGATGAGCTGCGCCATGTGGATGACCTCGCAGGCTTCGCCGCTTTCCGCGATGATGCCGCAGGCATGGCGAAGCCCGGCACGGATGAGGTGATGGTGCAGGCCCGCGCAGGCCAGCAGGGCGGGGATGGGCGCCTTGTCCGCCGTCATGGCCGTATCGCTCACCACCAGGATGGTGGCCCCTTGGGCGATGGCAGCCTCGGCGTCAGCGAACAGGCGATCGAGGGCCGCGCGCAGGGCTTCCCCGTCGCCGTGGGCCGGGAAGGTGGCGTCAAGGGTGGCGGCCCGGACGGCGGGACGCCGCGAGGCCCGGATCCGGCGCATGTCGTCCGTGGTGAGGAAAGGATGGGGCAGGCGCAGGACAGCGCAGCTTTCGGGGCCCGGTTCCAGGATGTTGCCCGCACGTCCGGCATGGCCCATGAGCGACATGGACAACTGTTCCCGGTAGGGGTCGATGGGCGGGTTGGTCACCTGGGCGAAACGCTGCTTGAACCAGCGGAACAGGGATTGCGGCTCGTCGCTGAGGCAGGGCAGGGGCTTGTCCGTCCCCATGGAGCAGACGGGCTCCTGGGCGTTCTCGGCCATGGGCACGAGGACCTGGCGCTGCCATGTGCTGTCGCAACCGGCCTGACGCAGACGTCGGTCCAGCGGCGGCAGGGCGTGCGCGGGATCGCTTTCTTCGCCCATACCGTTCAGGGTCTCAAGGCGCACGGCGTGCTTCTGGAGCCAGCGGCGCCAGGGCTGGGAGCGGATGACCTGCCCCTTGATTTCCGCATCAGGCGCGATGCGGTGGTGTTCCACGTCCGCCAGGATCATGCGCCGGGGTTGGAGCTGGCCGCGCTGGATGATGTCCTCTTCAGGCACGTCCACAAGGCCGCTTTCCGAGCCGAGCACCATCAGGCCGTCCCGGGAGACGCTCCAGCGGCAGGGGCGCAGGCCGTTGCGGTCGAGCATGGCGCCCACGCGCCGCCAGCCATCGGTGAAGACGAGGCAGGTGGGGCCGTCCCAGGGTTCCATGAGGGACGAGTGATATTCGTAGAAGGCTCGCTTGTTGTCGCCCATGACGAAGGTGGGCCCGAAGGGTTCGGGGACCATCATCATCAGGGCGTGGGGCAGGGTGTAGCCCGCGCGGACCAGCAGCTCCAGCACGTTGTCCAGGGTCCCGGAATCCGAGGTATCGGGATTGATGACCGGCAGGGCGTCCTTCAGATGTGCTCCCAGCAGGGGCGAGGCGAGCACGGCCTCGCGCACGCCCATGTGGGCCGCGTTGCCGCGCAGGGTGTTGATCTCGCCGTTATGGGCGGCCAGGCGGAAGGGCTGGGCCAGGGGCCACGAAGGCAGGGTGTTGGTGGAAAAACGTTCGTGGAACACGGCAAAAGGCGCGGCGCAGTCCTCATCCGTCAGATCGGTATAGAACTCGCCCAGCCGGGAGCCGGGGAGCATGCCCTTGTAGACGATGCTCCGGCAGGAGCAGCTGGCCACATAGAACAGGCGGGTGTCCTGTCCCTGCTGGCGCAGTTCCTTCCAGATCAGGTTCTCGGCCATGTGCCGGGCAAGAAACAGGCGGCGTTCAAGGGCTTCGGGATCATGGAGCTCGGCGGCTTCGGGGGAGCTGGTATCCGGCAGGACGAGCAGCTGCAAAAAAACGGGCATGGTCTGACGGGCGGCGGGAGCCAGCACGTCTTCGCGCACGGGGACGTCGCGCTCGTCTTCCACGCGCAGGCCGCAGGCCGTGAAGATCTCGCGGAAGCGCTGCAGGCACAGTGCCCGCAGCGCCGTATCCCGGGGCAGGAAAAGCTGGGCCACGGCCCAGGGGGCGGCGCAGACCGACAACGCGGGCCACTGGCGCAGGAAGAAATCGCGCGGCAGAGGGAAGAGGATGCCGGCGCCGTCACCGTTCTTACCGTCACCGCCGCCACGATGGGCCATGCGGGTCATGGCACCCAGGGCCATGTGCATCACGTCATGACGGCTCTGGCCGTCCAGATAGGCAACAAAACCCACACCGCAGGCATCATGCTCCCGGCGGGGATCGAAAAGACCGTTCATATGTCACTCCTGGGAAGGCTGGGGGAGTGGAGGGAAAACGTCCCCGGGCGGGGATGGTCATGCCCGGCCCGGGGAGACAAAGGGACCAGTTCGGGGATCAGTGCAGCCAGAGCATCTCCGCATAGGAGGGCAGCGGCCAGACGGCGGCATTGAGCATGCGCTCAAGGGCGTCGCAGTGTTCGCGGCAGGTCTGCATGGCAGGGACCACGCCGTCACGGGCGATACGGGCGGCCGTGTGGGCGTCCGCAGCGGCACGCAGCGCGGCAAGCTGCTGTTCCAGGGCGGAAAGGGCAGCGTTCAGGCCCACGGTATGGCCGCGCAGGCAGGTGAAGCGCTCTTCTTCCATGGCGGCCTCGGTGCTGACGGCCCGGGTCTTGAGCACCAGATCGGCGGCAGCGGCCTGCTCCTGCAGGGCGACGGGCAGGATCTGCGTGCGGGACATGTCCAGCATGAGCGAGGCTTCGATGGCGATGGTCTTGGCATAGGTGTCCAGCAGGATCTCCTGCCGGGCCAGCATCTCGCGTTCGGAAAGCACGTTCTGGCGCAGGAACACGTCCATGACTTCAGGCGTGTTGTAGCGTTCCAGGGCATCCACGGTGGTGGCCAGGTTGGGCAGGCCGCGACGGGCCGCCTCCACGGGCCATTCCTCCGAGTACCCGTTGCCGTTGAAGACCACGGCCTGATGTTCCCGGAACAGACGGGGCAGCAGCTCCTGCAGGGCGGCGTTGAGGCTCGTGCCGGAGCCCACGGTGGCTTCCAGCTCGGTGGCGATGTCGTCCAGGGCGCAGGCCATGGCCGTATTCAGGGCGATGTTCACCGGCGCGATGGACTGGGAGGAACCCACGGCCCGGAATTCGAACTTGTTGCCGGTGAAGGCAAAGGGGCTGGTGCGGTTGCGGTCGGAAAGATCCACGGGCAGGGGCGGCAGGGAGGAAACGCCGATCTCCATGCTGGTGCGGCCGGGCTTGTGGGTCACACCGTTCATGATGGTGTCGATGACGTCGGTCAGCATGTCGCCCAGATAGACGGAGATGATGGCCGGCGGGGCTTCGTTGGCGCCCAGACGGTGATCGTTGCCCGCACCCACCGTGCCCAGACGCAGGGCAGCGCTGTGCTTGTGCACGGCCCGCAGCACGGCGGCCAGGAAGACGAGGAACTGGGCATTGTCCAGCGGGGTCTTGCCGGGATCGAGCAGGTTGTTGCCCTCGGAATCGCTGATGGACCAGTTGTTGTGCTTGCCGCTGCCGTTGACGCCGGCAAAGGGCTTTTCGTGGAGCAGGCAGATGAAGTCATGCCGCGGCGCGATCTCGTGCAGCAGGTTCATGATGAGCATGTTGTGGTCGGTGGCGATATTGGCGTCCTCGTAGATGGGCGCGATCTCGAACTGACCGGGGGCCACTTCGTTATGCCGGGTCTTGGCCGGGATGCCGAGGCGGAACAGGGCGTCCTCCACATCCTGCATGAAGGCCATGACGCGCGCCGGGATGGAGCCGAAGTAGTGGTCCTCCATCTCCTGGCCCTTGGCGGGCGGGGTGCCCATCAGCGTGCGGCCCGCCAGCAGCAGGTCGGGGCGCAGGGCGGCCAGACGGCGGTCGACAAGGAAGTATTCCTGTTCCGGTCCCACGCTGGGGCGCACGAAGGTGGCCGTATCGTTGCCGAACAGGCGCAGGATGCGCAGGGCCTGGCGGGAAAGGGCGGAAATGGAACGCATGAGCGGGATCTTGCGGTCCAGGGCCTCGCCCGAATAGCTGTAGAACAGGGTGGGCACATGCAGGGTGCGGCCGATGATGAAGGCAGGGACCGTGGGATCCCAGGCGGTGTAGCCGCGGGCCTCGAAGGTGGCGCGCAGACCGCCGGACGGGAAGGAGGAGGCATCCGGCTCGCCGCAGATGAGCATCTTGCCCGAGAACTCGTTGATGACGCGTCCTTCGCCGGTGGGGGTCAGGAAGGCGTCGTGCTTTTCGGCCGTCAGGCCGGTCATGGGCTGGAACCAGTGGGTGTAGTGCGTGGCGCCCTTGCTGATGGCCCAGTCCTTCATGGCGCAGGCCACGGTATCCGCGATGTCCGGGTCAAGGCGTTCGCCGCGGGCGATGGTGGCCTTCAGCATGCGGAACACGGGCTTGGGCAGACGCTTTTGCAGGATGTCGAGGGAGAAGACGTCACAACCGAAGATGGTGTCGATCTCGGTGGCGGGGGGCTGGTGGTCCGGATGGCTCTGGGCGATCTGCCGGATGGCGTCGGTACGGGCATTCATGAGGGACTCCTTGGAACTCTTTTTTCAGGCCCGCCGGAAAGGGGAGAGGGTGAGACCTTTCTCGGCAGGCCTGATGGGGAGGAAAATGGAAAAACTTTGGGTAGCGGATCCTTACAGGGCGGCGGGGCCGCGCTCACCGGTACGGATACGGATGGCATCCAGCACGTCGTAGATGAAGATCTTGCCGTCGCCGATCTCGCCGGTGCGGGCCACGTCGATCGCCTGCAGCACCTTTTCCAGCGCTTCGTCATGGACCACGATCTCGATCTTGATTTTGGGCAGGCAGTCCACGGCGTAGGTGGTGCCGCGATAGACTTCCGTATGCCCGTGCTGGCGGCCGAAGCCGCGTACTTCGCTGTAGTTCATGCCGTGGATGCCGATGGCGGTCAGCTGCTGCTTCACTTCTTCGAACTTGGACGGACGGATGATGATTTCGAGCTTTTTCATGATGGGCTCCAGATATTCCTGACAGCAGGTGGAGAGGTCTCGACAGTTACAGGGTGTAGCCGCGTTCGTTGTGCAGGCTGAGGTCCAGGCCCCGGATCTCGGAGGCGGGATCCACACGCAGGCCCACCAAGGAATCCGTCAGCTTCAGAAGAATGCGGCTGACCAGGTAAACGAAGCTCCAGGTGGCGACGATGGAGATGACCTGGACCACGAGCTGCCACGGGTTGCCGTAGAACAGACCGTTGACGCCGTTGATGCCGGCGGAGGCGAACAGGCCGGTGGCAAAGGCCCCCCAGGTTCCGCCCACACCGTGGATGCCCACCACGTCGAGGGCGTCGTCATAGCCCAGACGGTTCTTGAGCAGGATGCCGCCGTAGCAGATCATGCCGCCGGCAAAGCCGATGACCAGGGCGGGCATGGCTCCCACGAAACCGGCTGCGGGCGTGATGGAGACGAGGCCCGCCAGCGCACCGGAGATGGCGCCCAGGGTCGTGGCCTTGCCGAAGCGCAGGTATTCAAGGAGCATCCAGCCGAAGATGCCGGCGGCCGTGGCCAGGTGGGTGGTGACCAGGGCGTGGCCCGCAAGGGCGTTGGCAGCCAGGGCGCTGCCGGCGTTGAAGCCGAACCAGCCGAACCAGAGCAGGCCGCCGCCAAAGAGCGTCATGGGCAGGTTGTTGGGGATCATGGGCGTCTTGCCGAGATCAGTACGGGGGCCCACCGCATGGGCGCAGGCCAGGGCCGCCGCGGCGGAAGCCATGTGCACCACGGCACCACCGGCAAAGTCCACGGCGCCCAGCTTGGCCATCCAGCCGCCGCCCCAGACCCAGTGCGCCATGGGGCAATAGACGAAGACCGTCCAGAGTGCGGAAAAGACCAGCATGGCCGAGAAGCGGATGCGTTCGGCATAGGCACCCGAAATGAGCGCCACGGTAAGAGCCGCGAACATGCACTGGAACGCCATAAAGACATTGTGCGGCAGGTTGGCTGCGGGGCCGTTGGCTTCGCCTCCCACACCTATGAGGAACACATGGTCAAGGTTGCCGATAAGGCCGGAGATATCGCCGCTGAAAGCAAGGGAGTAACCGAACAGGGCCCAGAGGATGGAGACCATCCCCAGCGCGGCATAGCTGTGCATGCACGTGGAGAGGATGTTTTTTGACCGGACGAGCCCGCCGTAGAACAAGGCCAGGGCCGGAGTCATGAGCATGACGAACGTGGCGCAAAGGATGATGAACGCGGTGTCTGCAGGATTCATGGAAAACCTTCCTGTGGTCTGGCGGTGCGACAGGTATCGGGCCTGTGCACTGCGGAAAACATGATTGCCGTTTTCTCAGACAGCGAGCAGCGGCAGACGTCACAGGACAAAGCAATCCCTGTGCCAGAAGCAGATATGAGGAAGGTTTGTTTATGTAATATGCTAAAATCACTTATAAAAAATTTATACTTAACGAAAGCGCACCAGAATGCAGGAGAAAAAGAATCCTTGGGAAAGGCATATTCCTACCAAATGGTAGAAATATGTCGGATGCACAAACATGCGCTTTGCGGCACAAACGGGATTTGAGGTTGATAATCTTTACAAATCAACTAGATATGAAGATATTTTTATTTTTCTACCAGGATGTAGAAAGTGGATGCGCTCTGCATTGGTTGAACACCCAATCACTGAAAATTGAAATATATCATATCGATATAATTATATTTTTTTAAATTTATACCAAAATGTGGACAAAGCGGAGCCGCAGGCACGGACGGACAGACGCTATGTTACAAAGCGTTGTTTTGTGCCGGATAGTTCCCTGCGGACCAAGGCAACAGGGGCGGAAAGGCATGCCCTGGACAGGATCTGTGCAAAGGCGAAGCTGGCCTGCCTGCATGGTGAGGAATCCATCCTGCTTCTTGCCGGGAAAAGATGGTTTTCGTGCGCCCGCACACGGAATCCCGGGCGTGATGCGGGTATCTCCCTGTGGAACAAGAGGATGACCTTCAAACACAGACAAGGAGATCAGGATGCCCGGACAAGCATGGTTGGCAGGAAGGGGCGCAAGTGCTCTCAAGGTAGGGCGTGCCTGGCTGGGGAGCTGCTGCGGCCTGTTACTGGTGGCGGCTTTGGACAGACTGGCCGTAGGCGATTACGGCGTGCCCATGTTGATAGGTTCTTTTGGTGCCTCGGCGGTACTGCTGTTCGCAGCCCCGGACAGTCCGTTGTCCCGTCCACGCAATCTGCTGGGAGGGCACTTTTTTTCTGCTCTGGTCGGTGTGGCCTGCGCACAATGGCTGCCGCCCTTCTGGGCTGTATGCCTTTGCGTGCCCACAGCCATCGCCGTCATGCTGCTGAGCGGGACAGTGCATCCGCCGGGAGGGGCCACGGCCCTTATCGCCGTCACAGGCGGAGAGCAGATCCGGCAGCTGGGCTTCTGGTATGCTGTAGTCCCCTGCCTGGCGGGTGCTGCCCTCATGCTGGCTGTTGCCTGGTCCATGACGGCAGCGGCATATCTGTGGGCCCGCCTGTACGGTCGTGTGCGCGTGAAAGAGGGAGAGACGACGGGGCTCCATATCCTGTCAGGAAGGTAAAGTGCACGGGCGGTTGGGCTGGGAGCAGGCTGTCGCATGACAGGATCGGCGGATCCGGCAGAGAAGGGGCTGTCCTGCCTGTATGTTCCCTGTTATCCCTCTGTCTTGCCTGCGGAAAGGGAATAGGCTACATTATAAAAGGAGTAACCGAAGCACTGTCCTCTAGTGGCTATTCCCTTTTTAAAGGAGATTGTTGATGATAAAAAAGGTCTTTACCGTGCTGCTGGGCCTTCTGGTGGCGGGCACCATGATCTCTGTGGACTGTTCGGATGCGGCGGTCAAGCGTAACCGTGTGCGCCCGCGTACGGTCAGCAAACCGGTGACCCAGCCTGCCCCGACGGCCACGCAACAGACGACCGCTGCCCCGGCAGCGGCGGCTACGGCGACCGCTCCCAAGACGACTACGGCTCCTGCCGCTACGGCCACCCAGCCAACTACGGCCCAGGGCATGCCCTATGGTCAGACGATGGCCCCTGGCCAGACCATGGCCGCACCGCAGTCGCAGGGCAGCGGCATGGGCAGCGCCCTGCTGGGCGTGGGTGCCGGCCTTGCCGGCGGCTATCTGCTCAACAGCGCTTTGTCCGGCTCTGATGCCACCGCCGCTACCGCTGCTGCGCCTGCCGAAGGAGGGCAGTCCGCCGTGGCTGCTGCCCCGGCTCCTGCGGTTGCTCCGGCCTCGCCTGTGGCGAACCTGCTGGGCTACGACACGGCCAACTACTGTACCCAGCTCTCGCAGGGCAATGCTGACGTCATGCAGCAGTGTACTGCCGCTGAGGCTGCAGCTACGGCGGCTTTCCGCCAGTGTGTGGCCATGTCCACTGGGTTGAACGGCATCGGCAGCTACGATGCCCTGCTGCGCTGCCTGCGCGGTACGCCCGCTGCCCAATAGGTCGGGCTTCCTGTCAAAAGAATCGCCCCGTCTGATGGTTTCAGGCGGGGCGATATTGTTTTACAGGGCATGGCGGGAGAAATGGTAAATGGAAAGACTCCTGGCTAGAAGGCCAGACGGGGCTCTGCCAGCATCCTGTCTATATCTGCATACTGGATGGAATGCTTTTTCAGCAATCCTTCAAGGGCAGGGCGATCCCATAGGATAAGGCCCGGTGACCGCGCTCCGGGGTACGCTTCAAAAAAAATCGTTTTCTTTCCTCAAGAGCATTGACAGGCTGCCCGCTTTTCTATAAGAACACCCTCACGACGCGCTCGTAGCTCAGCTGGATAGAGCAACAGGCTACGAACCTGTAGGCCAGGAGTTCGAATCTCTTCGGGCGCACCACAACAAAAACAAGCGGTTAGCTGTAACAGGCTGACCGCTTTTTTTGTATCTTTTCTTCAGCAGGGCGTAGGGGCAAAGATGCCGCATGCTATCGCGCTGTCCCTGTCCGGAGCCTCCCCCTTTGCTTGAAGAGGATATGGTGAGCAATGTTTTCACGTCCAAGGCGAGGCGAGGAGAGGCTGACTATCGCTTTGTCCGCTATCCTTTCTTCATTGATCTTGCTCATGGCGGACACCGGCCTCCCCGCTCTGGGGGGCACCTTATTATTTTGAACAGTGCAGAAGGGATGGGCTTTACGGAGTCCAAAGGAAGTCTGCCCAGGTAAGTTGGCTCCACCTCCGTTTCGCTGCTGCCGAGGCAAGTGTGCCCGGTCGTGATCGTATTACCGGGAAGCTTCGGATACAAAAAAAGGCCCCGCCGGAAGCGGGGCCTTTTTCATTCAGTCGGAAGCGGGGGCTTCGCGGCGGCTTAGTACATGCCGCCCATGCCGCCCATGCCACCCATGCCGTCAGGCATGGCAGGAGCGTCCTTCTTGGGTTCGGGCTTTTCGGAGATGGCGCATTCGGTGGTCAGCAGCAGGGAGGCCACGGAAGCGGCGTTCAGCAGGGCGGTACGGGTCACCTTCTTGGGGTCGATGACGCCGGCCTTGATGAGGTCTTCGTATTCGCCGGTAGCGGCGTTGAAGCCGAAGCCGTCCTTGCCCTGGCGGACCTTTTCCACAACGATGGAGCCTTCAAAGCCGGCGTTGTGGGCGATCTGGCGCAGAGGAGCTTCGATGGCGTTGCGGATGATGTTCACGCCGGCCAGTTCGTCGTCGTCAGCGGGCTTGATGCTGTCGAGCACCTTGGACACGCGGATCAGAGCGGTACCGCCGCCAGGCACGATGCCTTCTTCCACGGCAGCGCGGGTAGCGTTCAGGGCGTCTTCCACGCGGTCCTTCTTTTCCTTCATTTCCACTTCGGTAGCGGCACCCACATGGACCACGGCCACGCCGCCCACCAGCTTGGCCAGGCGTTCCTGCAGCTTTTCGCGGTCGTAATCGGAGGTGGATTCTTCCACCTGGGCGCGGATCTGCTTCACGCGGGCCTTGATTTCGTCGGCCTTGCCGGCGCCGTCAACGATGGTGGTGTCTTCCTTCTTGACCACCACGCGCTTGGCGGTACCCAAGTCGTTGAGGGTCATGTTTTCCAGCTTGGTGCCGGTGTCGTCAGAAGCCACCTGGCCGCCGGTCAGGATGGCAATATCCTGCAGCATGGCCTTGCGGCGGTCACCGAAGCCGGGGGCCTTGATGGCCACGACCTGCAGGGCGCCACGCAGCTTGTTGACCACCAGGGTAGCCAGGGCTTCGCCTTCCACGTCTTCGGCCAGGATCACCAGAGGACGATTGACCTTGGCGACCTGTTCGAGCACGGGCAGCATGTCCTTCATGCTGGAGATCTTCTTCTCAGTGCACAGGATGTAGGGGTTGTCCATCTCGCATTCCATCTTCTCCGCGTTGGTCACGAAGTAGGGAGAGAGATAGCCGCGGTCGAAGCGCATGCCTTCCACCACGTCCATGGTGGTTTCCAGGCCCTTGGCTTCTTCAACGGTGATCACGCCTTCCTTGCCCACCTTGGCCATGGCTTCGGCGATGATGTTGCCGATGGTGGCGTCGGAGTTGGCGGAGATGGTACCGATCTGGGCGATTTCCTTCTGGTCGCGGGTGGGCTTGGCCAGGTTGGCCAGTTCGCCGATCAGGGCTTCCACGCCCTTGTCGATGCCGCGCTTGATGGCCATGGGATTGCGGCCGGCAGCCACCAGCTTCACGCCTTCGTGGTAGATGGCCTGAGCCAGGATGGTGGCGGTGGTGGTGCCGTCACCGGCGGCGTCGGAGGTCTTGGAGGCGACTTCCTTCACCAGCTGGGCGCCCATGTTCTCGAACTTGTCGTCCAGTTCGATTTCCTTGGCGACGGTCACGCCGTCCTTGGTGATGACGGGAGCGCCGAAGGATTTTTCGATGGCAACGTTACGACCCTTGGGGCCGAGGGTCACCTTCACGGCATTGGCCAGCTTATCAACACCACGCGCCAGTTTTTCGCGGGCTTTCACGTCGAAGAGAACTTCTTTAGCGGACATTATATTTTCCTCCTGGGAATAATCGAAAAGCGGAGAGTGTGTATGACCGGCGCGTATGCGTTAGTCGGTCAGGATGGCGAGGATGTCTTCTTCGCGCATCACCAGATGGTCGATGCCGTCCAGCTTGACTTCGGTGCCGGCGTACTTGTTGAAGAGCACCTGATCACCCTTCTTGACGGCCAGTTCAACGCGGGTGCCGTTTTCCAGGACCTTGCCGGGACCGGTAGCGATCACCTGACCCTTGCAGGGCTTTTCCTTGGCGGTGTCGGGGATGTACAGACCGCCGGCGGTCTTTTCTTCGGTTTCCAGGCGCTTGACCAGCACACGATCGTTCAGGGGCTGCAGTTTCATGGTGTCAGATCCTCCAAAAATTTTTATGGCCACGCTTGGGTGGCATGCACAGCGTCCGCGGGGCGGAGCTGAAATTATCGCGTCATGACCGCCGTAAACCATTGCTGCGGTCCCGCAACGGGATAGTAGATAAGACACTCTTTGCGCTTGAAAAGGGGCAAAAAGGAATTTTTTTTGCAGAAAAGTTATTTTTTTAGCATAAAATAAATAAAATCAATATGTTATAAAAACAAAAAACTTTTCTTCCCAGCTGTTTTCCCGGGTACTGGGGAATGGCCGGGAAAAACGCGGCAGGAGCAGGATGAAAAGCGGAGGATGCGGCAGCAAGCGTGCAGCCAGCCTTGTGCCGGCACAGGCAATCCGGGAGCTGTGCGGGCGGGGATACCGGATGCATCAGGGCAGACGCCGGGCTGTGCTTGCGGGCCGAAAAAAGAAAGGCCCCGCATGGGCGGGGCCTGAAAACAGCTAGCTGCAAGATAGACTAGTCTTTGTTGCCGAACAGCTGATCCGGCGGCAGGACAGTGAAGCCGTTGCTTTTGAGCAGATCCACGGCCTGGTCGGTCTTGTCGAAACGGAAGATCATGATGGCACAGTCAGCTTCACGGGTGATGAAGGCATACATGTATTCCACATTGATGCCATGCTGCGAGACGAACTGCAGCACGCTGTCCAGACCGCCGGGGGTATCGGGCACCTGCACGGCGACCACACTGGTGCGGCCCAGGGTGAAGCTGTGTTCCTTGAGAACGGATTTGGCTTTTTCCTGGTCATCAACGATGAGGCGCAGGATACCGAAATCGGAGGTATCAGCCAGGGAAAGAGCGCGGATGTTGACGCCGGCCTCAGCCAGCGTATGGGTCACTTCGGCCAGACGGCCGGCGCGGTTTTCCAGAAAAACGGAAAGTTGTTCAGCTTTCATGGCAGGATCCTCTACGCTTTGGGAGCATCGTCGCCCGAGGTGGGCTTTTTGTCCTTGCCGGGGGTGATGTCGATCTCGTCAGGCTCGGACGAGGCCCGGCGGAAATTTCGGATGGCCCGTCCCAGCCCGCCACCGATCTCCGGCAGTTTGTTGGCGCCGAAGATGAGCAGCACTACGATCAAAATAAGTAACAGTTCCTGCATGCCGATGCCGAACATGGGGGCCTCCCTTGAATGTTGAGCCTTTCAGGCCATTGATTTGAAAAACATACGACGTGAAGGTGCCGAGGTCAAGACGTGCTGCGCTAAAGGACACCTCGCATGCGCTTGCGTACCTGCTGGGGAGAGGCGGGTGCCTTGAATCCCGCCTCGATGAGGCTGTGGGCGACCATGTCGCGGGCAGCGCGGCTCCTGCCGCCCATGACCACCACCAGCAGGCGGGTCTTGCCACGGCGGGCCGTGACGATGATGTTGTAACCGGAGGCCACGGTCCAGCCCGTTTTCAGGCCATCGACACCGGGGATGCCCAGCATGGTGTTGGTGGCCCCCAGGGTACGCCCGTTGAAGCGGAAGGAGCGCAGGCTGTGGTAGCGCATGGCCTGGGGATGGCTGCGCAGATAGGCGCGGGCCAGGGTGGCCATGTCGCGGGCCGTGGTGCGCTGGCCCGCTGCGGGCAGGCCCGTGGGGTTCTTGAAGACCGTCCGGGTCATGCCGAGCTGGCGTGCCTTGTGGTTCATGAGGTGGGTGAAGTTGCGGCTGTTGCCGCTGATATGCTGGGATATGGCCATGGCGGCGTCATTGCCCGAAGCCACGGCCATACCGGTAAGGAGCTGGTCCACGGTGACTCTCTGGCGGGGACGCAAACGCATGCTGGAACCGCCCACCCGGGCCGTAGGATGGACACGGATGCTGGTGTTGCGTTTCAGGCGGCCCATCTTGATGCGGTCCATGACCACATACATGGTCATGACCTTGGTCAGAGAGGCGGGCGGGATGGACAGATTGGGGTTGTGCTCGTACAGCACCTTGCCGTTGCTCAGGTTGATCATGACGGCAGCGCGGGCCCTGCGGGCCGCATCGGCACCGGCAGGCAGCGAGAGCATGGCAAGGACAAGCAGCAGGACGCACAGCCAGCGCCCCGGGATGGAGGGGGAGTGGAACATGAGCTTCAGGCCATATGGTGGTAGGTTTGATGGGCTTCTTCCACAGCCTGCATGGCGATGGCCAGCAGCACGGGGCCGATGATGAGCCCCATGGGACCAAAACTGCCAAGACCGCAGAGGATGGCGATGATCAGTACGAAGAAAGGAGCATTGATGCCCTGTTGCAGGAACAGGGGGCGCAGGATGTTGTCCACGCTGGTCACGGCCAGCGTGCCCCAGAGGGCCAGGCCCACGGCGGGCATGGTGGCGCCGGAGAACCAGAGGGAAAGACAGAGCGGGCCCCAGACGAGCGCCGTGCCCACAAAGGGGATGGGCGCCACGACCGTGGCCAGCAGCCCCCAGAAGGCAGGCTGCTTGATGCCCGCCACGGCAAAGCCGATACCGCACAGGACCCCCTGGGCGATGGCCACCAGGACGATGCCCAGCATGACGCCCTGCAGGGCCCGGCGGATGGCCAGGACGAAACGGCGCAGCATGGTGGCCGGTATGTGGAAGATGCGGGCCGTGATCAGGTTGATGCGGCTTGCGTAGGCGGCAAAGATGACCGTGAGCGTCACGAAGAGGAACAGGGTCCAGAGGACGGTCATGGTGCCGCCCAGCACGTCCACGCTGCGGTTGATGAGCAGGCCCATGGTATCGGCCAGCATGGCATCGAGGTTGCTGAGGAACTCCGAGATCATCTTGTCCACTTTGGGATAGTCCGCCAGGCTGTGGCGCAGCTCCTGGAAGCGCATGACCCATTCGGGCGGCAGCTGGAAGTTGTTTGCCTGGAGTTCCCGCAGCCTGGCCAGACCGCCGGCCACCTGGGGCGACACCAGCAGCACCAGGGTGCTGATGGGGATGACCACAGCCGAGAAGATCATGACGATATAGCCGTACAGCGGCAGGCGATGGGAGCAGGAGATCACGATGTGCCCCAGCCTGCCCGGATGGCGCAGGCGCAGACGCTTGCGCCAGTGCCGGATCGTGCAGCGCATACGCCGGTAGACGGGCAGCGTCAGGCAGGCGAAGCATCCGGCCATGACGATGGTGACGGGGTTGGGGCGGAGCAGCAGGAACCAGGCCAGTGCGGCAAGGATGTACAGGAGGCGCGGCAACATGTTGGGCATGCGGGGAACCTTTAAGCGGCAGAATGGGTCTGGGCGAGGATAGCACGCGGGGCCGGAGCTGCCAAGTTCCCTGTGGGAAGAGGGACGACCGCGGGGCAGAAGCCGAAAAAAAGCCCTGTGCAGGGATGCAGCAGGGCTTGATGGTGTTCCGGTGCCAACGGTTAGTCGAAGATGCTGGAGCCGCGGAAGGTGATGTCCACGATCTCGTAGGTGACGCGGCCGCGCGGGATGTCCACGCTCACTTCGTCGCCCACTTCCTTGCCCAGCAGGGCCTGGCCCACGGGCGAGAGGAAGGAGATGGAACCCTTGGCGGGCTCGGCTTCGTCGGGACCGAGGATGGTGTAGGTGCGGCTTTCTTCGGTATCCACGTCTTCCACTTCCACCGTGGAGCCGAAGATGACCTTGTCGCCGCTCAGCTTGTCCAGGTCGACCACCTGGTAAAGGGCCATGCGGGACTCGATATACTTGATGCGCGCTTCCGCCATACCCTGGCGTTCACGGGCGGCATCATAACCGGCGTTTTCGCGCAGGTCGCCTTCTTCACGGGCCTCCTTGATGGCCTGGATGATGGCGGGGCGTTCGCTCTTCAGGCGGGCCAGCTCTTCTTCCAGACGCTTGTAGCCCTGCTTGGAAATGGGGATATTGGTCACGGCCATGATACACCTCTGTTCGTCAGATGAAAAAAAAGCGTCCGCTGCGCGGGCAGCGGAGCGCGTGAAAACTGCATTCGTTATTTGGACTATAGCCGTTGCCCCAGTATTGGTCAAGCCCCGCAGACCATACGGATCACCCGCCTGCCGGGATGCCGCCGGGCATGTTGAGGCTTGCACCGGGAGGCAGCTGCGTATATGGTGAAGATAATTTGAACAACTTCTTACCTTGCCGGAACGCCATGAAAAAATACTTGCGTTACCTGGGTCCTGTACTCATAACGGCACTTTTCGTGCTGGCCATATATCTCCTGTATCACAAGCTCAAAGCTTACAGCATCGCCCAGATCAGAGAAAGCATCCAGCAGGTCTCCACGGGCAGTATCTGTTTCTCCATCGGCCTGATGATCGTCAACTACATCATCCTGGTGGGCTATGACTGGCTCGCCCTGAAGGCCATCCACAAATCCTTGCCCCTGCCGCGTGTGGGGCTCGTTTCCCTGGTAGGGCAGGCCGTCAGCTACAACTTCGGGGCACTGCTGGGCGGTACGAGCGTCCGCTACCGGTTCTATTCTGCCTGGGGCTTTTCCCTGGTCGAGATCGTCCGTCTCGTGCTCATGCTGGCCGTCACCTTCTGGGTCGGTGCCCTGGGACTGTGCGGCGTGGTCTTCCTGCTGGCGCCGCCCGTGATCCCTGACGAGCTGCTGGCCAAGATGCCCATCCATGACGTACGCTTCCTGGGGGGCATCCTGCTGGCCATTGCCCTTTCCTATCTGGTGCTGTGCTTCACCATCCGCAAACCGGTCCATATCTTCGGCAAGGAATTCGTCTTCCCCATCCCCCGCATCGCCGTGGCCCAGATGGTCGTGGCCGGGGTGGACCTGATCGCTGCCGCCGCCTGCATGTATGTGCTGCTGCCCGATGATCTGGGCATCGGCTTCATCGACTTCCTGCCCAGCTACCTCATGGCGCAGGTGGCCGTGGTGCTGACCCACGTGCCCGGCGGCGTGGGGGTCTTCGAGCTGGTCATCCTGCACCTGACGCATACCCCGCGCGAGCAGGCCGTTTTTGCAGCCGTGCTGCTGTTCCGCCTGATCTATTTCATCCTGCCGCTGCTGGCCGCCGCGGCCCTGCTGGCCGTGTACGAAGCCCGGCAAAGCCGCAATACCCTGCGGGAAGCGGGGCGCTGGCTTTCGGTACTTTCCCATTCCATCGCGGCCTACACCACCTTCGTGGGCGGCTGCATCCTGCTGGTCTCCGCCATGCTGCCGACGCTGCCCGCCGTGGTGGCGCAGCTTGACGACTTCCTTCCCCGTACCCTGCTCATGGGCGGGCATCTGGTCTGTGCGCTTTCCGGGGCCTTGCTGCTCTTCGTGGCCTATGGGCTGGAGCGGCGCCAGAACCGTGCCTTCTGGATGGCGGTGATCCTGTTGCTGCTGGGCATCGCAGGGGCTTTGCTTAAGGGCCTCTCCTTCCTGGCCGCCGGTGCCGCCCTAGTGGTGCTTATAACGGTCTGGCTGTCCCGGCGCCGCTTCTACCGTTCTTCCTTCTTTTGGGAAGAAGCCATCCCGGCACACTGGCTGGTCCTCGCCTTTGCGGCTCTGGGCCTGGCCATGGGCCTGGGCTGGTTCATCTACCATCCGGCATGGGACAGGGCCACCCTGTGGGGCTTTGAGCAGCACTTCAACGCTTCGCGCGTACTGCTGGCCGATGTGGGCATCGCGGTCGTGGTCCTGGTGTCGTGGCTCGTCCGGGTCAGCCTGCGGGCCCGCAAGCGCCTGCAGGAACGCAATCTGCAATCCGGGCGTGTCCCGCGCGCCTGAAGTCGAGATGTATCTGAGGGCTGTCCCGCATGGGGCAGCCTTTTTCGTTGGCGGGGCAGAGGATGGGCCGGAGTTCTTTTTGAGGCTGCGGGCAGACTGTCAGCCGCGGCAAGCATGACCGGGGCACGCGTTTTCTCCGGTCGGACCGGTAAAAAGGAGGCCGGAGGGCTTCCGCCGTCTGGCTGCAGGTGTCCGGGCCGGGACATGGCATGTGCCTGGCAACGTGGCGGATGACAGGGCAGCGAAAACGCCGGCTATTGCCGCTATACTGGTGTTTTTGGGGGCGTCTTTCAGGCTGGAAGACGCCCGTTACCATTCGGAGGTATGGACCATGATGACGGAAGAAATCCTGTATGCCCGCCTCAAGGAGGCATTGCGTGATGCCATCGCACGGCATCATCTGGACGAGCGCAGCATCAGCCTGAAAAGCCGCGGCCTTACCCCGGAAGAAGCCATAGGGAGGACCGCGCGCACGGACTATCCCATTCTCAACGGCAGGGAAGTCATGCTTCAGGCCCGGTTCGGCGAGGCCCTTGGGCAGGCCTTCACCAGTGCGCCGGTGGATTTCGAGGGCTCGCTGGCTGATGTGCTTGAACTGGACACGACACATGATCCCCAGGCTGCCGGGATGCTGGTGGCCACGCTCAATGCCGTTTTGCGGGCGGTGGGCGAAATCGGCAATACGGTCCACTGCCGCGATGACGGGCCGGAGCTGTGCGCGGAACGGTATGCCGCTCTTGTCCGGGAACGCTTCGGTACGCCGCGCATCGCCCTGGTGGGGTTCCAGCCTGCGCTGCTGGCACGGCTGTCCAAAGAATTCAGCGTGCGGGTGCTGGATCTCAATCCCGAGATCGTGGGGACGGTACGGTCCGGCGTGCTGGTGGAAGACGGCATGGCAGCCTATCAGGATGTGGTGCGGGACTGGGCCGAGCTGATGCTGTGCACGGGCAGTACGCTTTGCAACGGTTCGTTCGTCAACTTTCTGGATATCGGCAAGCCGGTGCTGTTCTTCGGTACCTCCTGTGCCGGGGCGGCGCATGTCCTGGGGGCGGAACGCTTCTGCCCCATGTCGGCCTGAGGCCTGCCCGGCGGGACTGGCCATGGCGTCCTCTTGCTTGGCTGTCGGGAGAATGTCGGTTGTCCGACATCATCCTGACAGGTGAGGGGATCCAGACTGTCGGCATATGCGGAGGTAAGCATATGACCGACAATGACAGGATACTTTGCCAGGTACTGGAACAGCAGCTTTCCCTGCGCCTGCGGGAAGGCTGCCGCGATGTGCTGCTGCATCTTCTGCCCGCGCCCCTGCGGGGGCTGCTGTATATCGCCCTGCGCAGCAGTGCCGCAGGCTATGCCCGGATGTGGGCGGGGACCCGCAAGATGGAATGCCGCAGGCAACAGCCCCGAAAGGCAGGTCACCTGCGGCAGGAAGAGGTTTTGTGCGGCAGGCCGGCCTGATGACGGCGTCAAACATGTCCGGCCCGCACTTTACGAAACCTAGAATTTGTAGATGAAGCTCATGTTGACGTTCCAGGCGTCCTCGATGCTGTTGGCACGGTGCCAGCTGCCGTTCTTGCTGAAACCTCCCCAGACATCGGACGACTGATCCAGCCAGAGGGCTATATAGTTGGCTTCCACCAGCAGACGCAGGTTGTCATAGATCTGGTAGGAGCTCATGATGCCGAATTCCGCGGCATAGTCCCGCTGCGTCAGGTAGATGCCGCCATTGGTGTTGACGTTATTGAAGTCCGAGGCCGTGCCGTACAGGCTGCGGCCCGCATGGCCGGGAACGTCCAGTTCTCCCTTGATGTAGCGGGCCATCCTGGGGGCATTGGTCCCGTTATAGAAGTTGACACGGATGGTGTGGCTGAGTTTGTCGATGAAGCTCAGGTCCCGGATGCGCGCACCAAAGCCCCATGTACCGGCCAGGGTATAGCCCAGTACGGCATCGCGGCCGATGGTCCAGGTCCCGAGCGTCCCGAAGCCGGAAAAACCGCTGGTGCATTCGTTATTGTAATCAAAGGACGGCAGCCGCTCGGAACCGTTCGTCGGATCGTCGTCATCACCGCTGCTGTACCAGGCATAGATGCCGGGCGTGCCCCAGTCCAGTTTGTATTCGGCCAGCAGTGAGGCATACCAGCCGCTGCGGTTCAGGGCTTCTTCACCGGAATCGAAGGTGCCGTAATTGACGCTCCAGGCCAGCCGGAAGGGATCGGCAGCCGTGATCTCGCCGGTCAGGCCTGCCCAGAATGCCGTTCCGTAGGCATTGGCCGAGGTGCCGTCAGCCTTGTGGGCGGGCAGGGCATACCACGAAGGGCCTATGCCCGAACCGTAGCCGCTGCCGTAGTAGTCATTGCCGGAGCGGAAGGCATTGCTGCCCACCATGCCCAGCATGGCCCAGGGGGTCAGGCGTACGCCTTCGAAGGTCAGGGGCAGCAAAAGGCCGAATACGTCCACATTGTCCAGGTAGTGGGTCGTTCCGTCCGCCCCCCCGCTCCAGTTGTCATTGAATGGCCGTGCCCAGAATGCCGTCACGGCGGCATGCTCGCCAAGAGGGGCGGACACGTTGATCCCCGCCACGTCGGCATCGAAGACCTGCGAAGCCTCGGAGGCGTAATCCGGCAGGAAGATACGCTGGATGCCCATGCGGGCCTTGACGGCCGTGCCGGGGACGACCCAGTCCAGATAGCTGTGCTTTATCTTGACGATATTCTTGTCAGCACCCAGGGCACCTCCTTTGGAAGCGCTGCCCCAGGTGGCGGCGCCGATCTCAAAATAGACGGTCCCCGAAAGGCTTTCCGAGGCGATGGCCTCCAGTTGCAGGCGGACACGTGTCTTGGCCTCGAACTCGTCCTCTCCCCAGCGTCCCCATCCGGTCACGTTATGGCCGTTGCGGTCATTTTTAACGAAATTTCCCCCGCCGCCGTACTCGAGCATATTGATCCATACGCCCTTGGCTTTGAAGTCCACGGCCAGGCCCTGCTGAGCTCCCCCCAGAAGCATGCCGGCCGCAAGAAAAAGGATGGCCAGGTGTTTCTTCATATCCGTTACTCCTTTGACAGTAGTTTTATGCTGTTGTTTTTTTGTTTTGGGGATCGCAAAGATATTTTTTTACAAGCTCAAGAAAGGTTTCATATTCCGTGGAAAGAGTCGTATTCCTCTTTTTTATGTAGCCAAAAGAAAGGCATTTTCCGCATCCATCTATGGGAATATCCCGGATGGCATACTTTCTGAAGGAATCATTCATCAGACGTATGCCGAAACTGCAGATATCCGTATGCAGCAGCATCTCGATGATCTGATTGTCGCTGTTGGTGGAAAAGAGGCTTTTGAAATTTGCCGCTTTGGACATCCCCACACTGATCCTGTCCAGGTGATGCTCTATGGAAAAAAAGTCATTGACCGGCTGGATGAAGCTGTTGTCATCAAGGTCGGAGAAGCTGATGCTTTCCCGGTCATACAGGGGATTCTTGGGCCCTACGTAGATGCAGGGCTCATGCTGCGAGATCTCGATGAATTCGATGTCCTTGTGGGCAAGGACATGTGAGAAGCATTTATGCTGGTCCTTGGAAAAGTAGACGATGCCGATATCGGAAACGCCGGTATGGACATTGTCCACGATGTCCTCCACCGTCCCTTCCAGAAATGACATCTTGTATTCATCGTGGTTGATGGTGTTGTACAAAAAGCAGAACAGCCGCGAGATCATGGTGGACGGATAGCAGGAGATGTTTATTTTCTTGTATTTTTTTTGCCGTCCCATCTGCTTCATAAGGCGGACGTTCTGCAGGATGGCGTGGGCCTGGTCATAAAATTCCCTGCCTGCCTCTGTCAGGGAAACACCGCGGTTGGAGCGGACGAACAGCGTGACCCCCAGCTCTTCTTCCAGCATGCTGATATTTTTGCTCACGCTGGATTGCGAGGTATACAGGGTCTCGGCAGCACGCCGGGTGCTGCCGAAATCGGCTGTAGTGACAAAGTGTTCAAGTTGGCGCAGTTCCATGATGATGCTTGCCGGAAGGCGTATTTTTTATGTGAAAAGGGCGCCTTGCGGGACGAGGCCCGTCAAGGATGCTTTTTCGCGCCCCGGACGAGGAGAGTGCCGGCATGTTGCAGACTGCCTGTGTTTCCGGGGCGGAGGCTCCCCGGAGAGGCGGATCTGCACGCTGGCCGGCAGCCCTTGTGTCTAGCCGTAGGCCACCAGGGGCGTACCGGCCTTCACGGCAAGAGAGACCGTCATGTACAGGATGATGCCGTCCTTTTCGGCCCGGTAGCAGTCGATGGCACGGCCAAAGATGTCGCGCACGGTCCCCAGTACCGTGCCCCGGCTGACAGGCGCTCCGGGCGTAACTTCCGGGTACCAGCAGCCCTGGTCCTTCGACGTCAGATAGACGGCATCCCGGATCTCGCGCTGCTCCCGGCAGGGCAGCCCCGTGACGGGCGGCAAGAGCTGCAGATGGGCCAGCAGCGCCCGGATGTCCCGCTTGTAGGCATCCACTTCGGCCCGGGACCAGACGCCGTTGCCGCCCCGTTCGATGAGCAGGGACGGTACGCCGCGCAAGGCGGCGGAGTTGTAGGCTCCTGTCGTGGCCGAAGAAAGGACGCGCACGTCCACATCCAGGACCTTGGCAGCCTGTCTTGCCCTGTCCGTGATCCGTTTTTCGGCCACGCCGGGGATGAAGACGAGGGGGTGCATGCTTTCGTGCAGATCACCGCCGTGCATGTCCACATAAAAATCGGCATCATCCTGCAGGCTGGTGATGAGATGGGCCAGACGTTCGGCCTGGCTGCCGTCATCCCTGCCCGGAAAGACCCGGTTCAGGTTCTTGCCGTCTTCCGCCACGATTTCGGACAGCCGTTCGCTGAATCCCGAAGCGTTGGCCAGGTGGACGATGGTCAGCCGTCCGGCCACGACGTCCTGGTCCAGTTCTGACGCCAGCTCTATGGCTGCCTGTATGCTGCAATATTCGCATCCGTGTATGCCGGCGGTAAGCAGCACGCGCGGCCCGGGGCTGTTGCCGTGTATGGTGGTCACGGGCAGGGAGAGGTCACGGTCACGGAGCAGGGCGATCGTTTTTTGCCCCGGGGCGGCTTCCGCCCGCGAAGTTTGATGAAAGTTCATGTACGTCTCTGTCAGGATAAGGTTCAGCAAAGGGCCGCGCCGCCATGCCTGAAGAAAGGCGCGTCACGCAGCCGGGGCCAGTAGCGCAGCAGGAAGAACGACCTGCCGGCATAAAAGATCAGGTATGCGCCCCACAGGCCGTGGTTGCCCCAGAAAGGGACAAAAGCCAGCCAGGCCAGACCAAAAGCCACGAGGGCCTGCAGGGTGGAGAGGAAGACCGGGCGGGTCAGGCTGCTGCCCGTGAACAGGCCATAGTAGGTCAGGCCCAGGGCCGCGCATGCCGGGAAGCATATCCCCCAGTCCGCATACCTTTCCGCAGCGGCCAGGACTTCCGGCAGATCGGTGAACAGGCGCAGCAAAGGCGTGTGCCCCAGGGCGTAGATCAGGGTCATGCCCAGCAGCGCCGCCAGGGACCAGTGCAGGGTAAGGCGCCGTGTCCTTTCCAGAATGGCGGCACAGCCCTGTCCGGCGGCCTTTCCGGCAAATACGCTCGATGTATTGGCGATCCCCTCGAAAACATAGGAGAAGATCAGCATGATCTGGAGGATGACGGCATTGGCCGAGATGGTCAGGGTCCCGAAAGATGCCGTGGTGATCATGAAGATGTTGGTCTGGGTCAGCAGGCAGACCGTACGCAGGAACAGATTGCCGTTGACCCGTGCCATGCGCAGCATTTCCCCCACGCGGACGAGACTGGGGAGCGGGGCAGGGAGGGGAGGCAGGGAATCCCGCATGGCGACCAGCCCGGTGATGGTGGCAAACAGGCAAGCCAGTACGGATGCTGCGGCCACTCCCGGTACTCCCCAGCCGAACAGGCTTACGAAAAGCAAGTCGAGCAGCATGTTGACCGCATTGCCGCCTATCTGCATGAGCAGGGAGGCCCTGATGCGGGCCTGCCCCATGAGCCAGCCCAGTATGGCGTAGTTCAGCAGCGTGAGGGGAGCCGTCCAGATCAGGATGTCGTAATAGATCCCGGCGACTTCTCTGGCAGCCGGATCAAGGCGCAACAGGAACATGGCACCGGAAAAGACGGCATCCCGGCACAACAGGATGAGCGTGCCCAGCAGCAGGGCCATGAGGCCCGGCAAAAGGAATGCCTTCCAGGCGGCCTCCGCATCCCCTGTGGCCAGGGCCTGCGCGCTGAACCCCGTGGAGCCCACGCGCAGGAAACCCAGCAGCCAGTACAGGGTATTGAAGATGACGGCACCTACGGCCACTCCCGCGATATAGGAAGGGTCGGAAAGGCGTCCCATGACAGCCGTATCCACGGCGCCGATGAGCGGCTGCGTCACCGTGGAGAGGATGAAGGGCAGCAGCATGGCTGCATATTCCCTGCGGGAGGGGGCGGACAGGACGGCCGCCTGGGGAGGAACCGGGGGCATGAATCTATCCTTCTCAGGCAATGGCCGCGTAACGATCCTGCCCGGTACGGGCAGCCCCGCTGCCGTGCTCCACGCCGATGCCCATGACGGATCCCAGCAGGTTGCGGGCATAATCGTTACGGATCATGGCGATGCACCGGATATCGTCCACCTGTTCCACGATGGTGCCCGCGTCGATGAAAACGACCCGGTCACACAGGTAGGTGATGCTGGTCAGGTCGTGGGTGATGAACAGGTAGGAAAGCCCCAGATCCCGGCGCAGCTCGATGAGCAGATCCATGATCTGCACCTGGGTGGAAGCGTCCAGCGAGCTGATGGCCTCGTCCAGAAGGATGATGCGCGGCCGGATGGCCAGGGCACGGGCGATGCATACACGCTGCAACTGACCGCCGCTCAGTTCATGCGGATAGCGGGAGATGAACGCGGCCGGCAGGCCCACCTGCTCCAGCAGCTCACAGATCCGGGCACGACGGTCCACACGCTGGCCCGTACTGCGTTCCAGGGCCCGCAAGGACTCCCCGATGATATGTTCCACTCTGAAACGGGGATTGGCCGAAGATGTATAGTCCTGAAAGACGACGGAAAGGCTGTGGTGCAGGGCGGCAGCCTCGCGGGCGGAGCGTCTGGCATACAGATCCAGCCCGTTGATGCGCACTGTGCCCCGCTCCGGTTTGAGCAGGCCGGAAAGCACACGCCCCAGCGTACTCTTGCCGCTGCCGGACTCACCGATGATGCCCAGGCATTCCCCCTCGCGGAGGCTCAGGGAGATGCCGCGCAAGACCTGCTGCCGTTCCCGGCCGAACAGGCTTTTCTGGTTTTCCTTTTTGAATGAGACGTGGATGTCGTCTGCGTGGAGCAGTGTGTTCATGCGGATATCCTTCCGGGGACAGGAGCATGCAGCGCATCCAGGAAGCGGTGCATGACGGCCCTGTGCTGTTTGATGAGGTGTCGGGTGTAGGTGTCCGTGGCGTTGTCGAAGATCTCCTGTGCCGTACCGCTTTCCACCGCCTTGCCGTCATGCATGACGATGAGCCTGTCAGCGATGAGCGACAGCACGCCGAGGTCATGCGAGATGAAGATCATGGAGACTTCCCCGCGCTGCTTGATGCGCAGGAATTCCTGCATGATGGCATACTGGCTGATGGAGTCGATGGCTGTCGTTGGCTCGTCGGCGATGATCAGCGAAGGCTGCATGCAGATGGCCAGTCCGATCATGACGCGCTGCAACATGCCGCCCGAGAGCTGGTGCGGGTATTTGCGCAGCACGTCCGCCGGGTCGTGGATGCGCATCAGGCAAAGGATGTCCTCCATCCTTTTTTGCAGGGGCCTGCCTTTCAGGGCGGTGTGCTCCTGCAGGGTCTCGGCCATCTGCTCCCCGATGCGGTACAGGGGATCGAAGCAGGACATGGGATTTTGCAGGACCATGCTGATCTTGCCGCCCCGCAGGCGGCGCAGCTGCTCCGGTGTCTGGCTCAGCAGAGGCTTGCCTTCAAAGCGGGAACTGCCGGTGACCTGGAAGTTGTCGTCCAGCAGGCCCAGCAGGGCCTTGCAGGTCATGCTCTTGCCGCTGCCCGATTCTCCCAGGATGCCCAGGCATTCTCCCCTGGCCACGGAAAAGGAGACCCGGTCCACCAGCTGCACCAGACGCTTTCCCTGCCGGAAGTGGACGGACAGGTCCCTGACGGTGAGGATATCGTTCATTGGCGTACCGCCTTGGGATCGAGGGCGTCGCGCAGGCAGTCGCCCAGCATGTTGAAGGCCCCTACCAGCACCACCACGGCGATGCCGGGGACGATCATCTGCTCGGGGTTGGAGACCATGACGTTCTTGGCTTCATTGAGCATGGCGCCCCATTCGGGCACAGGGGCCTGGACGCCCAGCCCGAGGAAGGAAAGGGTAGAGATGTTGAGGATGGCCCATCCCGTATCCAGCGAGGCCAGTACGGCCAGTTCAGCGGCGATGCAGGGAAGCATGTGCCGTGTGAGGATGTAGAAGTTTCCGGAACCGATGCTGCGGGAGAAAAGCACGAAGTTCATGCCCGTATACTTGATGGTCGCAGTCCTGATCATGCGGGCGTACCAGGCCCATTTGATAAAGATGCTGGCAATGACCACATTGCGGATGTCCACCCCCAGCAGGGCGACCACGGCCAGGATGATGATCTGGCTGGGGAAGGAGAGCATGACGTCCACCACACGCATGATGACTTCATCCACCGTGCCGCGGAAGTAGCCTGCGGTGATGCCCATGATCACGCCCAGCCCGATGGTGCCCAGCATGGTCAGCAGAGAAAGGAAGAGCGTGGGCCGTATGCCGAAGAGCATGCGCGAGAACACGCAGCGCCCCAGATGGTCCGTGCCCAGGGGATATTGCCAGGAGGGGCTGTCGAATTTGTTGAGGATGTCGTTGGCATAGGGATCGTTGGGCGCCACCCACGGAGCAAAGATGCCCAGCAGGGCCGTGACCAGGACGATCCCCATGCACAGCAGGGCCATGGGATTCTTGAAAAGTTGTTGCAACATTTACGCTTTCCTTTCGCGCAGGCGCGGGTCGGCCACATACTGCAGGATGTCGAAGAACAGATTGAAGAAGACGAAAAGCACGCCTACCAGCAGCACATAGGCCTGGATGACCGGATAGTCGCGATTGAAAATGGAGGCGATGCACAGGCGCCCCACACCCGGCCAGGCGAACACGTTCTCCACTACGATGGTGCCGGCGATGAGCTGGGGGATGCTCATGCCGATGGCGGTCACGCAGGATTGCAGGGAGTTCTTCAGGATATGGCGTACGAGGATGCTGCGCTGCTTCAGGCCGCGGGCCTGGGCATAGAGCACATAATCCTCGCGCATGTTTTCCAGCATGTTGTTGCGGATCAGGCGGATATAGGTGGAGATGTAGCTCAGCGCCACGGTGAAGGCCGGCAGGATAAGGCTGGAAAAGCCCCCGTAGCCGCTGGTGGGCAGCAGGTCCAGCTTGATGCTGACGATCCAGATGAGCAGCAGGCCTACCCAGTAAACGGGCATGGCCGTGGTGGCAAAGACCACGCCGCGCATGATGCGGTCGAACCATGTGTCCTTGTAGACGGCGCTCAGGAAGCCGATGGGCAGGCTGAGCACGATGACGTAGACCAGCGAGAGCCCGGCCAGTTCCAGGGTGGCCGGCAGACAGCGGCCTATCTCGCCCAGCACCGTCCGGGCAGGATTGGTGTAGCTCACGCCCAGGTCGAAGTGCAGGCAATCCCAGAGCCAGTGGGCATAGCGCACCAGAAAGGGCTGATCCAGACCCAGTTCGGCACGGGTCTGGGCGATGAGTTCTTCCGTGATGATGGGGGTCTGGCGGATGCGCAGGGCCACCTCGGCAGGGTCGGAAGGGATAAGGTTGATAAAGACGAAGCACAGGAAGGATATGCCCAGCAGCAGGGGCACGGTGGCCAGCAGGCGCATGATGATGTAGTTTTTCATGAGGCGATCCGGGCGGGAAAGGCGGGGAAGGGCCGGCCTGTGGCGGGATAGCCCTTCCCTGCGGGGACTTCCGTCCCGCTATTTCCCTTCAAAGTACATTCTGGTGAACGGCACTTCGTACTGGGTCTGGTTGAAGCCCACCCCCTTGAGGCGCTTGGTAAAGAGCGCCTTGTTGGTCTCGTAGGTCAGGGGGATGTAGATGGCATCCTCATGCAGATGGGTCAGGGCAAAGGTGAAAAGCTCCTGCCTGCGGACCGGATCGGTGGAGGACATGATCTCCGTGATGGCCGCATCGATCTGGGCCTTGTCGGGCAGGGAAAGCTGGGCGGCATAGTCGCCGTAAACGCGCTGGCGCATGGCGGCCATGGAAGACTGCGGGTCGTAAGGCATGCCCCAGCAGATGTTGAAGATCATGTCGAACAGGCCGTTCTTCATGTTGTCGCGATAGGACTGTTCTTCCTCGCCGCGCAGGCTCACCTTGATGCCGAGCTTGCCGTATTCATGCTGCAGGTATTCGGCGATGGTCTTTTCCGTCACGCTGTTGCTGTTGTAGAGCAGCCCCAGCTCCATGCGCTTGCCGTCCTTCTGGCGAATGCCGTCGGAGCCCGGCTTCCAGCCGGCCTCGTCCAGGATCCTGGCGGCCTTGGCCATGTCATATTCGTAGGGTTTCAGATCGATGTCGCAATAGGGGACACTGCGGGCATACAGCGTATCTGCGGGAAGTTCGGTATTGTGGAACACCCCCTTGGCGATGGCGACACGGTTGGTGGCATGCTGCAGGGCCTTGCGGACATGGATGTCGGCAAGCACGGGATTCTGGCCGTTGAGGACGATATGCCGGGTGGAGGTGGGGGCGGAAAGGGCAACGCCGAACCCTTTGCTGTCCCTGTATTTGTTCAGGGCATCGGCATCCAGCATGTTCTTGCCCCAGATCAGGTCGATCTCGCCTTTTTCCAGAGCCAGGATGCGGGTCTGGTTGTCGGGGATGACCTTGACCACGACACGTTTGATCTTGGGCTGTTCGCCCCAGTAGTTCTCGTTGGCCTCGAACACGGCGTATTCGTCCGTGACGACCTTGGTCAGCTTGTAGGGCCCAGTTCCCACATAGGCCGTCACGCCGTTCTTGGTGGATCCGTTTTTCATGGCCTTGGGCGAGATGATGGCAAAGGGACGGGTTACGCCCAGTTCCGTAAGCATGGGCCAGTACGGAGCCTTCATGAAGATGCGGAAGGTCTGGGCATCAGGCGCGTCCACCTTTTCCAGCAGGTGCATCATCTCCAGCCAGGTATGGCGGGCACGGTTTTCCAGGATGGCATCGAAATTGGCCTTGATGGCAAAAGCATCGCACGGGGTCCCGTCAGTGAACGTGACGCCCTTGCGGATATGGAAGGTGTAGACTTTGCCGTCGGCAGAAATATCCCAGCTTTCGGCCAGGCAGGGCTTGTAACCGTCGGCCGTGATGTCCACCAAGGTCTCGAAGATCATTTCCTGGGCATACATCTCACCGGCATACAGGTGGGGATTGAGATCACGGACATCCCGGTAGTTGACAAAATTCAGCGTATCGGTCGTGTCATTCGCGGCCCGGGCGTCAAGGCCGGGAAAAATGAATGTCCCTGCCAGGGCAAGAGAGAAGGCCAGCTTGCCGAAAGTGGAATGAATGGTCATGCAGTCCGTCCTTTGTTATGGAATAAAAATTCATTTTCATTTCCAATGGACTCTATGCCATAACCTTCTGATGCCGCAAAATACTTTTTTCCCATTACCCGTGATAGGAAAGGGGAATCATGGCAGGGCGGAGCATGGGTATCCCAGGGGCCCTTCAGGCGCTGGGCAAAGGTAGAGTACGGACCGACTGGAACCTGCGTGGATGCGAACGGGGTGGCCAGGACGAAGTACCTGATAGAGGAACATCCGGTAGGGATGCACACAGGTCCGGCATCGTGGATTACTCCCGCAGCCGCAGGGGGCAGGCCGCGGCAGGCGAGCCGCCGCTTTCGGCCGTGTCTGCCGGTTTGCGCGGCGTGTGGTACAAACGGGCCATGGCATAGACCGTTTTTTTGATCTCCCTGCGCAGCCAGTCCGGGGCCACACCTGGGCCCTGTCAGCAAAGCCCAGCACCCGGGAAAGACACTCCGCTTCGTTATGTGCCCTGATATGCAGCGTGACGGAACCGTCGTCATGCATTTCGCAACGCTGGCTCCGGCTCCAGCGGCGTTCGGCCGCATAGGTGGCGGTCTCCGGGGCAAAGCGCACGCTGACTTCGAAAGGTTCTTCTTCCATTTCCCTGATGCCCAGCCCCTCGCCGGACGGTGCGGGGATGTCCGGCAGGGCGGCAGAGCTGCGTCCGGTGACGCGACTGGCCGTGATGCGATGCAGCGCCAGCAGGGTCGTATGGTCGAACAGACGCTCCACCGGACCGTCATCCGTGACCATATAGCCTTGCACGAAAAGGCTCTCGCGATAGGCCCGCAGGCGCAGCGGCGCATACTGTCAGGTCTTTTCCTGCCGGTGCAGGGCGGCACGGTAGCTCACGGTACAGACGTTGCATGCCTGCATGGCCTGGGGCAGACAGTCCAGCGTGGCCGCAAAGGGGTCGTAGTCGATATGGCCCTTGCTCAGCCGACCGCCGATACCGCCTGGCGGCAGGCTTTCCGTATCCGGCAGCAGGGCGGCCGCCTGATACAGGCTGTCACGCATGATGCGGTGCATGTCGTCCGGCAGACAAAAAAGGCGTACCGGTATCCGGTACGCCTTTCGTGTTTCGTGCGTCCTAGGGGGCTGTGGCTACTTCATCTCCTGATAGAATTCGTCCACGGCGGCCAGCACTTCCAGCGGCGGGTTCCAGCCGATGAGCGTGGCCATGAAAAGGTTCAGAGCCATGCTGACGGGGCTTTCGAAGACCGGCGAGAGATCACGCGGGCGTGCGCCCTTGAGGATGGCCTCCACCAGACCGGCGCTGAAGCGGCCTTCTTCGGCCGTATTGGATTGCGCCACACTCAGCAGGGCCCCGTGGATCACGTCCGGTGCGCCCAGCTGGGAAAAGGTGGGGACATGCGCATCGGCCAGCGGCTGCAGCACCCTGCGCATGGCACCGGCCTGCAGACCGACATTGTACGTGAGGTAAACAGCCTCGGCCCCTTGGTCCACCAGTTTTTTATGACAGGCCAGCAGACGCTCCGAGGCCAGGTCCGTGTCCTGGATGTCGAAGGTATCGGTACAGCGCAGCAGGGTGATCCCCAGTTCCCTGGCGGCATCCTCGATCTCGTTGAGGGCGATGCTGCCGCGGCCGGCCGGGGTATCTTCGTAGGCGATGCCGAGTTTTTTGAAGGCGAAGATGTCGTGGAAGAGCAGGACCTGGCGCTTGAAGCGGTCAGGCTCGATAGGGGCCACCAGATTGTCCCGTCCCGAATCTTCCACCGAGGGGATGATGCCTGCGTCCACCGCATTGGTCACGGACGAGACGATGACCGGAACAGGCAGATCCTGCGCGGCAAGATCCTGTCCGGCCCAGGTCCCGAAGGCCAGGACCATGTCCACGTCCTTCTTTTCCCGGATGCGGCGCAGGACCTCCTGGCGTACTTTTTCCCGCTGTTGGCCGTCCCAGTCCGCGGAGTAGAAACCGTCCGCCGGAAAGACAAGATGTTTGCCGCCTGCATGCTGGTGCAGCCATTCCCACATGCCGCGGGCTTCTTCGCTGTCCTTGGGCAGGGGCACATGCCCGTTCTCGATCAGTCCGCGTTCCTCCAGTCCCAGGGCCAGTCCCTGAAAGATGCGCTGGTAATCGGAAAAGGGGCCGCCTTCCACATAGATCACCCGCCATACCTTTTCCCCGTCGGGATCTGCCTGCGCAGGGGCGGCAAAGGCGCAGTCCCGGAGCAGCAGGGGCAGGAGCAGCAGGCAGGCAAGCACAGGGGCAACATATCGTGACGTCTTCATGAAACCTCCGAAAGGGGCGCCGTCTCCTGCTGGGGAGAGGCGGGCCGGGAGTCAGGAAGGGATCGTCCCGGCAGAGTATCGTGGATAAGGGTCTTGCGGATGTGGGGCATACGGCAGGTACGGGCCACGGCCCAATAGGACGGGATGAACCGGACATGTTCCCCCGGCACGGGAGCCTGCGGGCAGCCGCTCAAGTCCAGGATGGCGTAATTGCCGCTGAAATCGGATATCCGCCAGTCCGGGCGGGCCAGGGAAAGGCCCCGGACGTCCGTATGCAGGCTGCCGCAGTCCACCAGCGCCCGGAGCCGTTTTCCCAGATCAGGGCAGTCGGCGTGCAGCCCCCGTCCGTTGTGGACGCTCTGTCGGGGCGGACGGATGTCCCGTTCCGTCACTTCCAGCACCGTGGCCGACAGGCGGAAGATATCCTGCCGGAAGTCCCCGGCCAGCAGGGCTTCGTCCCGGTACATGTCCCGGCCAAGCAGCAGGGGATCCCCCATGCGGAATTCCATGATGCAGCCGGGCGGCAGATGCGGTCCATGCCCGTGACGGCGGGCGAACCAGTTCCAGAAGATGCTCCCGCCCAGGCTGACCCGGTGTAGGGCATGTCCCAGCAGGGCGCCTGCCCGGGCTGCCAGAGCTTCGAGCAGGGCCATGTTCTCGTCGTCCGGACAGGTCCCGTACAGGCAGCCGAGATTGACACCGATGCCCGCCACATGGGCGCCCGGCCCATGGGCCGCACGCTGCGACGCGGTCGCCACGGCCCGCAGCAGGGCGGGGGCATCTTCCTGCGGGATCCCTTCGCGCATGTCGCCTATATCCACCATGAGCAGGGCCTCGTGATGCAGGCCCGCGGCACGGGCAGCAGCATCCAGGGCCCGGAAGGTCGACTCACAGGAAAAGGCGCTGCGTTCGAACAGGCGGACGACGTCGTCCGCCCTGTCCGGGGGCGCCAGATTGATCAGGACGCGCCCTGTGCGTGCAGGCGGCTCCTGTCCGTACAGAAGATGCTCCGTCATGTCCGCGATGCCGTAGCGGGCATAGCCCTGCGTACGCAGGAAATCGACGACGTCCGGGTGGGAAGCCACCATCTTCAGCACCGGCAGGAAACGGAAGCCCCAGGCCTGTTCCTGGCGCCGCACAAGACGCAGATTATGGGCCAGGGCATCCAGATTTATCTCCAGTTCAGGCATGAGGCATCTCCAGGGGGAAAGGCGCAAGAAAGGGCAGGCTCCCGATGGGCGGGGCCTGTTGCAAAAGGCTGTCCAGCAGCGGCGGTCGCATCTCCTGAGCGGACAGGTCTTCATAATGATACGGCAGCGAGGCTGCCAGGGCATGATCGACCCGGCTGTGCCGCAGTGACTGCCACAGGGCGGGAGAGAGGCCGCCGGCCAGCCAGAGATCCGCGGCGCCGGCTCCCCGGCCGGTCTGCCGCAATGGGCCGTCAGGGCAGGGCAGACGCAGGGGCAGCAGCCCCGTGCAGGGCGGACAGGGACGGAATGCCCCGGCGATGCGCGTGGCCGGTCCGTCGGCACCGCAGTGCCGCAGAGCCGTACAGATGCCCCGGATCATGCGCGGCAGGTAGGAGGTCTGGAAGATGCCTCCGGCACAGCGCAGGCCCCTGGCCGCCGTCACGGTGGCGAAATAAAGGAAAAGCGAGGGGAGGATGCGCTCTTCCGTCAGGGCCCTGCCCAGGGTGCGGGCATCCAGCGGCAGGCGCCAGCCTGCATCCCGGACAGCCACCAGCGAGCGGAAATCGCGGGCAGGCCGCAGGGCCAGGGCCCGGCCTTTGCCGTCCACGCCCCAGAACAGGAAGGTGCCTCGCTGCAGGCCTTGTGCGTCCCCGGTCCAGCAGGCCCGTTGCCCGTTGAGGGCATCCCAGATAGCAGCGGCCAGCGGCGGATGCAGGAGCAGGTGCCGGACAAGGCTGTCCGGTTGTTCCAGATCGGCTGTGATCAGGCGACCGCACAGCCATTGCATGTCCAGCGAGACCAGCGGCGGGAGGTCACAGCTTTTCGGGATGACCTGCTGCCACAGCAGGGCATTCATGAGGCTGGCCTGATCCCGGAATGTCTGCTGTTCCAGGACGCGGGGATGGCGGTAGACGGCCTGGACAAGACGGTCCAGAGCTTGCGGCTCTTCCGGGTGACCGGAAAGCTGCGAGGGCAGGGTGACCTCGGCGGCGGTGAACGCCGGGCGCACGCTGATGAGCTCATGCCGGTCCCTTCCCGGCAGGATGGGCAGTTTGCGGCTGCGGAAACTTACCTCTTCCGGAGTGCCGCATCCCAGCAGGATGCCGCGAGGATACGCCACGTTGTTGGCCGGGACAGCGCCGCAGTTGAACAGGGGCACGACGTGACGGCAGCTCATGGCGAACAGCAAGTCGCCCTGGAAGAATTCCGGGTGGAAATCCACACCGTGATGGTTGGCCGTGAGGGCATGGAGATCGCTCTCCAGTTCACGGCGCAGGGCCTGCCCCAGATCAGGCGAATACAGCCGGGCGCAGGTCGCGGCGGCCAGTTCCACAAGGTCGTCAGCGGCTTGCGGCGGCCTGGGCAGGGCGGCATCCGCGCCAAAGCCTGCCGCATAGTCCGCCAGTGTCTGCGCTCCTGCCTGTTCGAAGGCAGCCAATGCCTCCGGGCAACGGCTGCGGATCCAGTCCCGGGCGGAGGTCATGCCCTGCCTCCCGAATGGCGGGCCGGGCGGACCAGCAACAGGAAAAGAAGGGAAATGGCCACCAGGATGATGCCTGCCCAGCGGGCGGCGTCATCCACGCTCATGATGGCCATGACAGCCCCCACGCAGACCGGGCCGATGACCTGCCCCACGCGTTGCAGGGCATCCAGCAGGCTCATGGCCTGATCCACACCGATGGCCCGGGCGATGTCCAGTTCCAGCAGGAATTCGCTCTGGGCCGGGATGTTGAGACCGGTGGCCAGTCCCAGCAGGATGGAGCCCGCCACCGAAGCCGGCAGGGGAGGAAGGAAACAGAAACAGGCCACGGACAGGGCCGAGAGGATGCCGGCCCAGAAAAGGAGCGGGCCTTTGTGCAGGCTGTTGCCGACCAGACGGGCGAAAAGGGGACCGCTGTAGATGACGATGAGGCAGTTGAGCATGTAGATGCGTCCGATGTTGGACTGGGCCACATCGGCCTGCTTGAGGAAGACAGGCAAAAAGTAGTTGAGGAAACCCACGCAGAGCAGGGCCGAGGGCAGCAGAGCCAGCAGGATGAAAGCCAGGAAGTGGCGGTCCGCCAGCAGGCGGCGGATCTGCGGCAGCGTCAGTCTGGCGGCCGGGGCTTCTTCCCGGACGTCTTCCTGCTTTTCCTGTCCGCGCAGCAGACGCAGGGGCACCAGGGCCAGACAGGCCAGGATGACGGCGGAGATGGCGAAAACGGGACCGTAGCCCAGACGTTCGGCCAGCATGGCCCCCAGGGCGCTGCCGCACAGGGATCCGGCATAGACACCGGCAAACATGTCGGCCAGTTTGCCGTCCCGCACCGTGTAGGCTTGGGCAGTGAGCAGGGAAAGGCCGTAGCCCAGTCCCACCAGCGCCCGGGCGGCGATGAAAAGCCAGGGGGTCCAGGCCAGCATGGAGGCCAGATAGCCCAGGGCCATACAGATGATGCCCGTCATGAGGGGCGGCCGGGCCCCTTTGCGCTTCATCCATGTCCCGGCGATGAGCACGCTGAGGCCGGTCATGCCCATTTCTGCGGAGATGGGCAGGCCCAGCAGTACGTCGCGCGGGAGTATGCTCGTGGTGGTGAGTTCGGCCATGCGCAGGGGGATGAAGGAAATGGTCATGTCCATGGCCAGGATGAAGACGAACATCAGCGGGCGGAACAGGGCGCTGCGGTGAGCGTGGGATTGCGTCGTCCCCTGCAGGCGGGCTTCCAGACTGCGGGAGAGCAGCAGGAACATCTCCACCATGAAGATGAGGGAGATGGCCACCAGAGTCAGGATGTCCAGCCCGTTGGCGATCAGGCGCTCCAGCCAGGGACCGCGCGTGAGGGTGGCCCGCAGTTTCCAGCCCTGCTCCGGCGAATCCCCGCTGACGGAAAAGGCCGAGGCCAGCTCCAGCAGGGGGAATTCCTCGCCGGGCGGCAAAAGTTCGGGAAGGGGGCCGGAAGCGTGGCTCGATGCGAATACCTTGCCGGAAGGCGCCAGGACCTCCAGGACAAGATCGTCACCGTGGGCGGTGGCGGCCCGGGTCAGATAGGCGGACAGGCGGCTGGTATCGTCCAGGGAGACACCCACCAGCAGCAGGCGGTTGAGGTCCTCGGTCAGGATGGCGCCGGTATGCGCGGCATCGTTCCTGAGCCCCTGCGTATATTGCCGGCTGACGGCATGCAGGGCCAGGGCCCCATTGCCCAGCATGAGCAGCAGGAAAATGGCGATGCACAGATTGCGGGGCATGCCTCCGGAACGGCGCAGGCCGAGGCAGAGGGACAAAAGCAGTATCCCTGCCAGTGCCAGCCCGCCCTGAAAGAGCAGCTGCTGCCGGAAAAGATCCCTGAGTGTGGCATCCAGATTGCGGGAAGGCATCCAGACCGCGATATGGCCCACGATGTGTTCGTCCCGATCCGCGACAGGGGCCAGCAGCAGTTCCCCGTCCTTCAGGGAAAGGACAGCCTCTGTTCCCGTTTTCGGCAGGCGGTCGCTGATGTCCGGCAAAAGCGGGAAGCGCCCCCAGTGATGCAGGGCCATGCCCCGGGCATCCAGTACGGCCAGCGGCATGTCGGCAGCCTGGCCCACACTGGCCAGCAGACGGTCGACATTGTGGTAGGTCTCCAGCTTTTTGCCAAAGCGGATCCCTATGGCCATACGGCTTTTCAGGGCCGTGGCCGCAACACTGGCCGATGCCTGCGTCCCTTCCCGTGTGGCCGTGCGCAGGGAGGAATAGAGCAGGGCATCGTACAGCAGCAGGCTGCACAGGAGGATGGCGATCCATCCGGCCAGGATGCGGCCCAAGGGCGCGCGCTGATCCATCGAAGAGCAAGGCATGGTCATGAGGATGTCCGGGGAGAGGCAGGTTGGGCCACGCTCGCACTGTGCGTGCGGCAGAAGGCCAGCATGGTGATGTCGTCGGATTGGGGCTCTTCTCCCCGGAAGCGGACAAGCTCCGAGAAGATGAGCGTCAGCAGTTCCCTGGGCGAGGCCCCGCGATGGGCGGCCAGGAAATCCTGCAACCGGGCCTCACCGTACAGTTCCTTGTCGCCGTTCATGGCTTCGGTCACCCCGTCGGTAAAGAGCAGGCAGGTCTCCTGTTCCTTGAGGGTATCCGTGAACAGCGTGTATTCCATGTCCGGGATGACGCCCACCAGCGGGCCGCTCAGCTTGTCCAGCATGCGGGGCGGGGCGTCCGAGGCCGCATCGATGATGTAGGGCGGGCAGTGGCCGCCGTTGGCGTAGCTCAGTTCGCCGCTTTGGGGGTCATACAGGGCCAGGAAGAGGGTCACGAACATGTTGCCCGGGTTGTGGGCCTCGAGCATGGCGTTGACCTGCGACATGGCGGCCGCCGGATCGAGCCCGGAGCCGAGGGCGTACCGCACGAGCGTGACGGTCATGGACATGAACAGGGCCGCCGGGACACCTTTGCCGGACACGTCTCCCAGGACAAGGGCCCGCCGCCCGTCGCTGGTGACGAAAAAGTCGTACATGTCGCCGCCCACTTCCTTGGCGGGATCCAGAAAGGCCGAGGCCCGGAAACCGCACACTTCAGGAGCTCCGTCCGGGGGCGGGAGGATGCCCATCTGGATCTCGCGTGCGGCGGAAAGCTCGCCCTCCATACGTTCCTTGCTGGCGGTGGCCTCCATCAGATTGCGGATGTTGGTGGCAAGGGCCCCGCCCAGATGGGCATAGGCCCGGGCCAGCTGCCCCAGCTCGTCACGACGTTCCAGCGGCAGCCCCTGGCTGAGGAGGGGCTCGAGCCGGTCAAGGGCATCGGGGGCGGCAAAATCCACTTCGGCCAGCTGACGGGTCTTGCGGGTCAGCAGTTTCAGGGGACGCAGCGTCCTGATGAGCATGAGCAGGGCCGCCAGAGCCACCAGCAGCATGATGGGCAGGCTCACGGCCAGCAGGCTGGCCAGCAGGCTGTCGGAAGGTTCCCGTATCTCGTCCAGGGGGGCCGTCAGGGCCACATACCAGCCAAAGGCCCGGATGCTGCCCAGCAGGCAGAGCATATCGCCCTGTGCCGACGGCAGGATGACCTTGGCCATGCCCGTCTGGCGGGCTTCTGCCCGGGCCGCGTCGAGGCCGTCAGGAAGAAGACCATCACCACCGGAGACCAGGATATGCCCGTCACCGTCCAGCAGTGCCACGAGCCCGCCGGGATAAAGGGACATCTCCCTGAATTTTTCCCGCGTGTCCTCCAGCAGTTGCGTCTGGGCCCGGACAGCCATCTTTTCCAGATCGTCCAGGGGGATCATGGAGACCAGGATCTCCCGTGACGGCCTGTGGCCGTCCAAAGGCAGGAAATAGGTCAGCACGGGGCGATAGGTGCCGGAGGGGACCATGCGGCCTTCGTTGGTGGCCACGAGGCGGGGCAGGTCAAAAACGGCAAAATCACCATCCCGGGACAACTGTTTGAGCAGGCGCTGCACGGGCCGCTGTTTGGCATCCCGCAGACTGGACGACAGGCCCAGAAGACTCGTCTGGCCGCTACGGAGTTTTTCCGTATCCAGGATCTCCATGCGGATACTGTCGACGTCATCCACCAGAGCGATACTGGCGGCGTCCATGGCGGACAGCAGGGGTTGCAGGACGAGGTGGGCCTGCCCGCTGCCCGCGGGACGCTGCGGGGCCAGGGCCCGCAGCAGTGCCTGGACGCGGGCGGAGGTGTCCCGCAGCTGCGCCTTGCGCAGGAGCACGGAGCGCACCTTGGCCGCCAGATGGTTGAGGGTGGCCGTATTGAGCCGTTCCTCTTCCACCAGCAGCAGGGTGGCGAAATTTTTTTCTTCCATCCCGATCATGGTCTCCCCGACCCGCTGCCAGGTCAGGTAGAGGACCAGCGCGACGGTGAGGGCCACGGAACAGACCACCAGCAGGGCCAGCCGCAATCTCAGGCTTGCGTTCATGCCTCCTCCCCGTCATGGCCGTGGGCCGTCTTGTCGAGGCGCAGCAGCTTTTTGCGCAGGCCTTCCCGGGTGATGCCGAGCAGTTCCGCCGCCCTGCTCTTGTTGCCCTGGCAGGCGTCGAGGGCCCGCTGTACCAGCAGGCGCTCCGCCTGTTCCAGATTGAATGTCGTCCGGATGTCCGGCAGCGGTTCCCGGGGGGCGGTGGCGCTTGTCTTTATGCAGCCGTGGCGCGCCAGGGCTGCCAGCAGTTTGGGAGAAAGATCCGACGGACGGATGACCGTATCCACGGTAAGGGCCGCTGCCCGTTCCATCTCGTTGCTCAGTTCGCGCACATTGCCGGGCCAGTCGTAGGCCAGCAGGCACTGCTGGGTGGCCGGGGCCAGGGTCAGGGCAGCGCGTTCCATATTGTGCGCATGCTGGGCCAGCAGATGCCGGGCCAGCAGCAGGATGTCGTCGCCCCGTTCGCGCAGGGGAGGGAGCGTCAGCTCGGCCACATTGAGGCGGTAGTACAGGTCTTCCCGGAAGCGCCCCCGGGCCACGGCCTGCCGCAGGTCCACATTGGTGGCCGCGATGACCTTGATGTCCACGGGCACGGGCCGGGCGCTGCCCACGCGCAGGACTTCCCGTTCCTCGAGCACGCGCAGCAGTTTGGCCTGATTGGGCAGGGACATGTCCGCCAGTTCGTCAAGGAAGAGCGTCCCGCCCGAAGCTTCTTCCACCAGGCCGCGGCGGGCGCTGACGCCGGTGGCCACGCCCTTTTCGATGCCGAACATCTCGCTTTCGAACAGGGAATCGGGGATGGCCGTACAGTTGACGGCCACGAAGGGGGCATCACGCCTGGGGGAGTGGTAATGGATGGTATTGGCGAAGATCTCCTTGCCCGTGCCGGAAGGCCCCAGGATCAGAGTATTGATGGGCCGCCGGGCGATGGCCAGGGCCTGGGCCACCACCTGACGCATGGCCGGGCAGCGTCCGATGATGCGGCGGACGTTGTATTCCTTTTGCAGGGTCTCCACCACCTGCCGGTTCTCCTCGTGCAGGCGCAGACGGCTTTTTTCCAGCTCCTGCGAAAGCTGTTCCACCTTTTCCAGCAGTTCCGCCCGGTGGAATTCACGGGCTTCCACCTTGACGATCATCATGCCGAAGGCCTCGGCCAGACGTTCCAGCTCCGGCGAGGAGCTGCCTTCCCGGGTCAGGGCGAACAGGGCATCCTCGTCCGCGGGACGACCCCAGGCAAGGTCGTCGCACAGGCGTATCAGCAGGGCAAGGGTTCGGGCGTTCTTTTCGTGCATGGCTTATCCTTGGCGCAGGGATTGCACCCAGCGCAGCACTTCCGCCACGGGGCCGATGAGGTCCTGGGGGATATAGGCGTTTTCCGTGCCTTGCTCGTACAGGCTGCGTGCCAGCGGCACGTTGCGCATGATGGGGATGCCCTCTTCCCGGGCGGTCTCGATCATGCGCTGGGCCAGCACGCCCTGGCCCTTGGCCAGGATGACGGGCAGGGGGGTCCTGTCTTTTTCATAGTCCAGAGCCACGGCAAAATGGGTGGGGTTGGTCACAAGCACCTTCGCTTTCCTGACGTTGGCGATCTGGTTCTGGGCGATCATCTCCTGGTGCAGCTGCTTGCGCTTGCCCTTGATGAGCGGATCGCCCTCGCTTTCCTTGAATTCCCGTTTGACTTCTTCCTTGCTCATCATGTGCTGCTTGTTGAACTGCCACTTCTGGAAGCACCAGTCCGCGGCGGCGATGACGCAGAACACGCCCGCCGAAACAAGGACAAGGTCACCGCAAACGGAACCGAGAAGGCGCCACATGTCGCCGATGTCGCCCTGCGGGATGCGGAACAGCTGCGGCATGTAGTCGGAAAAAATGACGTACACACTGATGCCCAGGATCAGCACCTTGATGATGTTCTTGAGGAACTCCACCAGGTTCTTGAGGGAAAAGACCTGCTTGAACCATTTGTTCATGCTCAGGTTTTCCAGCTTGGGCATGGCGGCCTGTACGGAAAACAGCACCCCCACCTGCATCATGTTGGCACAAAGGGCCACGACCATGACCATGCCGATGAGCGGCAGGGCCACACGCAGGGCGCAGAGCAGGGTGGACGTGACGGCCAGGGGCAGGGCCTCCTCGAACGGCCTGTCCATGAGCAGCATGGGGGCCTCGCCCATGGCCAGCAAGGTATTGAGCATGTCGGAAGACATGGCCAGCAGATAGACGGCCACCGCCATGACGGTCAGGGCCGAAGGCACGTCCTGGCTTTTGGCGACCTGCCCTTTTTCCCGGGACTCCCGCAGGCGTTTTGGGGTCGGTTGTTCTGTTTTTTCGCTGCTCATAGGCTCAAAGTCTCCCGCGCTCCGCGGCTGCCGTCATGGCCTGCGGGCATGGCGGCATCATTCCCCTCCCGGCAGGAGATTATTCAGCTTGAGGATGGATTCCCGTGTAAAATCAAAAAGTTCCGGTGCATGCGACAGCAGCAGTCCAAAATAGAAGCACAGCAGGAAAGCCGCGATGCCGCACTTGATGGGCATGGCCAGCACATACACGTTGAGCTGGGACGCAAAACGGTTGATCAGGCCCAGGGCCACGTCGGTCAAAAGACAGGCTGCCGCGATGGGCCCGGCCAGCAGCAGCATGTGCCCCATGA
>ERZ1673738.1029-NODE-1029-length-44971-cov-7.435146_pt1 | contig 44971 bp, 37 predicted proteins | sample MGYA00580198_ERZ1673738 | MGnify/ENA primary metagenome ERZ1673738 (study PRJEB41218, sample SAMN15661784) | gut metagenome | host: Homo sapiens | place: Canada: London | collected 2015-08-20/2019-03-30 | study: EMG produced TPA metagenomics assembly of...
CCAAGCATGCTCTTTTTCGTTTTTTACCAATAAAACTTGCACACGGCGTTAAATAAAAGAAAAAGGCGATATAAAAAGAATATGAGTAAAAAATCTGAACTGTATTTCTACTCCGGAAAAACATACATTATCCCTTATGGAACGCCTTTCCGGCTGATGCTTTATTCCCAATCGCTGGGGCAGCTTCATTATCATGATTTCTATGAACTCGTAATCGTTCTCGACGGCAATGCCGTACACAGAACCGAAGAACAGGATTATCCCATTTCCGCAGGCGATGTCTTCATCATAAAAAAGGGGAAAATCCATATGTACACCGCTACGCGGAAACTCAAACTTGCCAATATCATGTTCGATTTCGAAACTCTGGATATCAACTGGGGGAAACTGCATGACATCCCCGGATATACCGCGCTGTTCGAAACGGAACCGAAATTACGCGCCCGGAATCATTTCAAAAGCAAGCACACGCTCAATGCCGCTCAATTGAATGAGGTTTCCATCCTGCTCCAGAGGATGCACCGCGAAACGGAAGAGAAATCTCCCGGCTGGATCATGATGTCGCAGACACTCCTTCAGGAGCTGTTCATCATGCTGGCACGCAGTTACAGCACAACCGCGAAAATCCAGTCGCAGAAAATGGTGCGCCTGACCCGCATGATGCAGTTCATCGAAAAGAATTATGCAAAGGATATCACCCGCGACCGGATCATGCGCGAAGGAATGACCTCCAACGCCGTCGGGACACGCATCTTCAAGGAACTGCTCGGAAAATCGCCGTTTGAATATCTGATCCAGACCCGCATCCACCATGCCGCTGAACTCCTGAAAAATACCGACAAAAGCGTTTCCGATATCGCCTACGAATGCGGTTTTCACGACAGCAATTATTTTTCACTGCAATTCAAAAAGGCGACAGGACTCCCCCCGCGCGATTTTGCAAAACGGCACCGCACATTTCAATGATGGTCCGCCAGAAGCAGAAAACGCTCCTGTTCCGTATCGTAATAATACATTTCACCGTTGTTCATATTGAAATACCAGCCGTGAATCTCGATCTTTCCCGCATCCGCACGTTCCCTGATCCACGGAAATGTCAGCAGGTTCTCCATGGAAAGCAGAATGGAACTCTCCTCACATGCCCGCAACTGCGTCTCCCGCGGCTGATCCCCCAATGTTTCCACGACCTCATTCCGGGCGGACTGCGCAAGACAGAGCCACCGGTCGAGAAATTCACTGTCATGATGTTCCCAGTCATCGGACATCAGGGCGCGGATACCGCCGCAGTTGGAGTGCCCAAGCACAATGATGTGTCTGACTTCCAGAGAACGTACCGCGTATTCGATTGCGGAACTTACTCCGTGAAAACTGGAATCGGGTTTATAAGGCGGAACCAGATTCGCCACATTGCGGATCACGAACATATCTCCCGGACTGCTTTTCGTAATCAGAGCGGGATCAACCCGCGAGTCACAGCAGGCAATCATCAGCGTACTGGGCACCTGCCCGTGTTTGAGCTGATCATAAAGCGCCGGTTCGTCGGAAAAATAAGTTTTCCGGAAATGCCGGAATCCGCGAATCATCTTCTGAATGGCTTTATCCATGAACTATTTCCTTCTGTGAATATTTTGCGACAGAGGCAACCGGATAATATACATTCTGAAAGTTCAAAATCCAGAAAAATACGGTTCGAAAAATATGGAACCTGTTTCCCGGAGGAACCGCCCCGATGCGGAGTATGAGCCGTAATACAGGCTCAAAAGGACAGGAAGCGAAGTTCCGGAAGCCGATGGAAGGGCACAGCAGCAAAACTCCGGGCGGGGATTTCGTCCGGTGCGCGATCAGATATCGGCGCCGGACAGTTTTGGAAGAAATCAGATTTATGAATAAATTTTCAATTTTCTTCTCAATGATGCTTGCTTTCCTTTTTTCAGTTGCTATATTTAATAAATGTAAACAGTTACATTCCGGGTGAAATCCAATGAAAAAGATAATGAACATCAAAACTTTTGCCGAATTGGCAGGCGTATCGACAGCGACAGTGTCAAGAGTCTTTGCCCATGATCCCAAAGTACGCCCGCAAACGGCAGAACAGGTCCGTGCGCTGGCAAAAAAATATGGATTCCGCCCCAATCTGATCGCTCAGACTCCTTTCAACGGAAAAACCCGCAGTATTGGAGTCCTGCTCTGGAGGCTGAGCAATTCTTTCTTTGCCGACATCGCCCTCGGCATCCAGCAGACACTGCTGCCGGAAGGCTATCTGCCCATCATCATCAGCACCCGGACGGAAGCCGACTGCACAGTATTGCAGCATCTTGTGGATCACCGGGTGGACGGTCTGATCGCCTGTCTGAAGAATCTGCCGCTGTCGAAAGAGGAACTTCAGGAAATCAAGAATTTCAATCTGCCGCTTGTGGCAATCGAATACTATCAGAATAATATCTCATGCGACATGCTGCAGCCGGACAATGAAGCGTGCGGACAGATTGCGGCGCAGTATTTTCTGTCGCACGGACACCATTCACTCGGCGTACTTTGCGGTGATTACAAGGAATCACTCCGCGGCAGAGCTTTTGTGGCGGAACTGAAACGGCAGGGAATTTTTCTGCCGGAATCCGCAGTTCTTCCGGAAAGTTCTCCGGAGGCAATACGGCGTTTCCTGAAACAGAATCCCGATCTTACCGGAATTTACTGCGTCAACGACATTGAAGCAAGAAAACTGTATGACGTCTGCGCCGCCCTGCATCTTTCCATTCCTGCGGACCTCAGTATCATCGGGACAAACGATCTGAATTTTGCAGACTGTCTCACGCCAAAGCTGACAACGATCCGGACGGATGGAATCGAACTGGGACGCCAGGCCGGCACTCTGATTCTTCAACGCCTGCAAAACAGGGAAAAACCTTTTTGCAATGTCATAACCAACGTCAAACTTGTGGAACGGAATTCCGTTGCAAAACGGAACCGCCTGCACGGAACAATCTGAGGAGAAGAACAATGCGCAACACGAAATTCACATTGATAGAGTTATTGACAGTGATATCAATCATCGCCATTCTCATATCACTGCTGCTGCCCACTCTCGGAGAGATCAGGAAAAGGGCTGTCGGGATACAGTGCACAGCCAATATAAAAACGCTGCTTCAGCTTCATCTCGGCTATACGCAGGATCATGACGGATTGTTTCCCGCAGGGAGAGTCGCCCCCAATACATACGGTCATTACTGGGTGAACGTCATTCCTTTGTCAGCAGCGGGAATCACAGCGCCGGAAGGACACGAATACAACTGGAAAACGTATGGGAAAAAGCTGACCTGCGGAGACAACAGTTCCTGGTGGTATTCGGAGGAACGGAAAACCAACACCGTCCTCTCCTACGCCGTCAACAATTACGCTTCGTCAAAGGCAAAAAAGATAGAACGTGTAAAACGCCCGAGTTACGCAGGTTATTTCACCGAAGGGTATATTTATTATTCCAACAACAAGAAATTCAGTCCTCCGCTGGAAGCCGGATGTGCTTACCTGAATATTCACGGCAGGGGAATCACCGCCGGTTTTGCGGACGGGCATACGGAATATATTGAATCCGAAAAATTCCGCAGGAACGATACCATCCGTTTTTCCTACGGCGTTTATGAGGAATAAGCGGCAAACAACGAATCATTATAAACTCAACAGGAGAAAAACCATGAAAAAAATGCTTTGGATTCTCTGCGCCGGCATACTCTGCCTCACCTGCAGTGCAGTTCCAGCGCCAAGCCTCATCGTGAAGGAAAAGCCGAAAGCAAAGTATGAAAATCCATGCGCCAGAGTTATGAACAACACTCTGCGCGGAATTCTGAACAACCCGAATCACCGCTGTTTCGGAAACCAGACTTACCGTGAATGGATGCAGTTCTTCGATTGGGCGGTATGGGGCTGGCTTTCAGGTGACAGCGAGTTCCGGAAAGACGAACGTCTGCCGGGGCTGGTCGCGGAATGGATGGACCATCATTTGAAGGTATGGCGGACTCCACCTTCCGATCCGGCAAAAAGGGCCAAATGGAAACCCGATACGCTGGATTTATGGACGTACCATGTTCTGGCATTTCCTCTCGCCGAACTCAAGAACGCCCCCGACCTTGCGGAAAAGATAGGAGCGGAACGGCTCCGTCAGTATGAAAAAGTAATCATGGACAATCTTCAGGGAAGCAAAGAGGCATTCCGTAAACGGCTGAAGCAGGAAAAAGGGTATTTGAATCTCGTGCATCACACCGTCCCGCAAATGGTGGCGGGTTATCTGCTGACCGGAGACCGTTCCTGGCTGGAGGAATGCGAGCCGGCAATGCAGGAACAGCTCAGGCAGATGATGCCGAACGGCAGTTTCCCCTACCGTCTTGGAATTTTCGGTCCGAACCACTATGAAAATGATTTCGGTTATTATCACGCAATTGACGTCCGGGCGGCTTATCTGCTCCTGGTCACGGGAAACAGCAAAACGGCAAAGGAAGTGCTGGTACGTTCCGTCCCATACTATCCGCTGAATATTGAACCGGGCGGACACACCAACGACGGCGCCGCCATCTGGTGGAAAGATCAATGGCGTAACTGGTGGCCGCATCACATTGCAATGGTCGCGGCGGCAGCCGGAGACGGAGAGAATGCCGCCATGGCAGTCCGTTACGGCGCAATGGATTATTTCGACAACGTCATCGGAGCGCATGCGTTCCGAATGCTGGCGGAAAAGAAAATTGCAGAGAAGAAGCAGAGAACCGGATATCTCATGAATGATCCGGACATCCGTGGCTGGCGCAGCCGTTTTCCGCAGCCGGACGGTTCCACTTTTTCCGTCACGGTGACGACCTCCCCCAATTCTTATACCAAAGCAGGCGCCATGCTGGTAAAAGACCGCAGCATGACAGCATTGCATCATGCGCGCATGTCATTCCGGCGCAGGCCGATCCCCGGCAAAGCAAAGATGTTCGATCCGGATGTCTTCAATGTCACCAGCCGCAACGGCGTCCGCGGTTCCGCCGAATTCAAGATCGGAAATATTGCGGCGATCGGCATCGACGACGCAATCGCACTATGCGGGGAAACCTGGAAGAAAAGCGGGCAGTCCCTGTGGGATGGACGCCACCGCGAACTCTGGCTGGTTACCCCCCAGGGCATGGCGGGTCTCCTGGTCAGCACTCTGGAAAAGGAGAGAAGCGGCGCGGAATTTGCACATGAATATAAAATGATCGCAAAAAATGTGAAATGGGACAATGCCGCGGCAACGCTGGACAATGCCGCGCATCTCCGGATATGGAAGACAAATTTCCCATATCAGATTCATGAAAAAGTCCGCCGGTATGTTTACGACTCATCCCCACGCCGTCCGGATTTCCAACTGGTTCTTTCCGACAGGGAGCGCAGTCCGGAAGAAAAAATACAATCCGGCGCCCCCGATGCAAAAACTCCGGCAATGAAACAGTATTCCGCAGGAAGCGAATATTTCAGCATGGCATCCTTTACCCCTGCCGCTTCCCAGTTCAAACAGATCAGTGTCATTTCGCAGAAACCCGTCATGGCTTTCCTTGCGGTATTGCCGGACGGTACAAGATGGCTTACAGCCTATAATCCTACGGAAAAGGCGGCAGAACTGAATGTCGAAGATAATATTTTCCGCATTGAAGCGGGAAAAACATTCCTGAAACGAATGCAGTAAAAAATTATGAAAAAACGGACAGGAAAAAGAAAAATTCCTGTCCGTTTTTCAGATTCAGCCTTGCAAAAAGATCAAAGTATTGAAGCTTATTCTTCACCAAGGCGTTTGCCGATATAGACCTGACGCGGACGCACGATTTTCGTATTCGCGCCGATCATCTCTTTCCAGTGGGCGATCCAGCCGGGCAGACGCGCAAGAGCAAACATCACCGTAAACATATTCTCCGGGATGCCGAGCGCACGGTAGACAATGCCGGAATAAAAATCCACATTCGGGTAGAGGTGGCGGGAAATGAAGTAGTCATCATGCAATGCAACTTCTTCCACCTCCAAAGCGACGTCCAGCAGGGGATCGCTGATATTCATCTTCCTGAGAAAATCGTGACACTCTTTCTTGATGATCCTGGCGCGCGGGTCGAATGTTTTGTAGACACGATGCCCGAATCCCATCAGGCGCTGAGTGTTTTTCTTATCCTTGACCTGATCCACGTATTTCTTCACATCGCCGTTCTCCTGGATATGGCGGAGCATTTCGACGACTTCCTGATTCGCGCCGCCGTGGAGAGGACCCGAAAGCGCCGAGATTCCCGCGGAAATCGTGGCATACAGATTCACCTGCGCACTGCCGATCGTCCGAACCGTTGTCGTGGAACAATTCTGTTCGTGGTCCGCATGAAGGATCAGCAGGATATTCAGGATACGGACGGCTTCCGGGCTGATCTTATACGGTGCGACCGGAGAATCGAACATCATGTTCAGGAAGTTGGCGCAATAGGAAAGATCATGGCGCGGATACACGACAGGCTCGCCGATGCTTTTCTTGTATGCCATCGCCGCCATCGTACGTACCATTGAAATCAGGCGCGCCGTGGAAAGCTCGATATCCTCGTCCATCGAAAGCAGGTCCACATTCGGATAGAACGCAGCCAGAGCATTAATCATGGTTGACAGGATGTGCATCGGATGGGCGCCGCGCGGGAAATGGTCGAAGAAGTGACGCATGTCTTCGTGCAGAAGCGAATTCTTGTTCAGGAGTGTGGAAAAGAGCCTGCTCTGCTCCTCATCGGGCAACGTTCCGTGAACCAGCAGGTAGGCGACTTTCACGAATGCCTCCGTTTTGACGAGTTCCTCAATCGGAATGCCGCGGTATCTGAGGATGCCTTTTTCACCGTCGATGAATGTGATACTGCTGTAGCAGACCGCTGTATTGGTAAGGCTCTGGTCCAGAGAAACATATCCGGTCTCTTTCCGGAGCTGGGCAATGTCAAACGCTTTTTCCCCCTCGGTTCCAACGACCACCGGCAGTTTGATTTCCTTGCCGCCGATCTTCAATACGGCAAATTCGGATTCAGAATTCATTTCCATCTTTGTTCCCCTAAGTATACTGTTATGAAAGCCTTATAATGTAACTCCCTTTTACGGATATTCAATCTCCACTTTTCTTTTTCGGCACAATAAAAAACATTGGTTCCGATTTTGCACAGGGACTTGAAAAATGGAATTTCAGAGTATAGACTATCAGGCTAATCTTTAACCGGCAAACCCGAAGGGGGACAATAATGAACGATCTTCTGAAAAAAGAACTCGACAAGATTTCAAAATTGATTACACAAACCATTGCGGAAGACACCTTCCCGTCCGGAGTGTCGCCGGAGTGCCTCGCCTCCGCTGTGCGCGCCTATCCCCTGCATGGCGGAAAACGCCTCCGTCCCGCGCTCCTGATGTGGTCCTGCGGCGCCCTCGGCGGTTTTCCGGACGCCGCCGTTTATGCCGCAACCGCAGTCGAAATTTACCACTCCTGGACCCTTGTTCATGACGACATCATTGATGAGGACAACATGCGTCGCGGTCTGAATACTTCGCACATCGAACTTGCCGTCCATGCAAAAAAAGCGTATCGCAAGGACAAGGACATCTGTGCAAAATTCGGGCGTGATTTCGCAATCCTTGCCGGAGACATCCAGCAGGCATGGGCGGTCAATATGCTTCTCCGCTCCCTGGAGAAAGGATGCGCGCCGGAACTGGTCATGAAGCTCGTCGGCATTCTTCAGACCACAGTCAACCGCCGCCTGATTTCCGGTGAAGCCATCGATGTGGAGTTCCCGATGCGCCCGCCGGAATCCATCAGACAGGAAGAGGTCATGAAGATGATCTCCGGCAAGACATCGTGCCTGCTTCAATTCGCCGCACAGTGCGGCGGAGCCATCGCGCTGAACTCCGCCGACTTCTCCGCGGAACCTCTTGCCGCGCTCGGCTGTTATGCGGAAAATCTCGGAATCGCGTTCCAGCTCCGCGACGACTACCTCGGGCTCTTCGGCGACGTGAAAAAATTCGGCAAGCCCCTCGGTTCCGATTTTCAGGAGGGCAAGCCGACTCTGCTCTACCTGGAAGCAATGCACCGTCTTTCCGAGGCAGGCAAGAAACGCCTCAGAGAACTGACCGGGCTGGAAGAATATCCGCCGGAAATCATTGATGAACTCCGCACAATGATGCGCGACTGCGGAGCGGAAGACACACTTCTGCGGCAGACAGCCTCCTTCACGGAAAAGGCGGCGGATGCGCTTTCGCTCCTGCCGGAAAACAGATATAGGGAGCTTCTCGCCGGACTGTTGAATTATCTCCTTGAGCGGAACGTCTGAAAAACAAACGGGAAAATTCCGTTGTTCAGAGCAGACCGTTGAGGCGAAGCGTCTCGGCAATGCGTTCCACAGGCAGGCCAATCACATTATTGACCGATCCCTCAACCCGGTCAATGATGAGTTCGCCATGTTCCTGAACGGCATAGGCTCCGGCTTTGTCCATGACGTTCACCAGACTCATATAATGACGGATCGTCTCAAGGCCGATCTCTTTGAAAAAAACCTTGCTGACATCCGCGAAGCAGATCCGTATCTGTCTGTTCCGACAAGCCATGCAGACGCCGGTAACGACATTGTGGGAACGCCCTGACATGCGCAGAAGCATCTGTTCTGCATTTTCGCGGCCGGACGGTTTTCCGAGGATGGAATGCTCCAGTTCGATGACGGTATCGGCACCGATGACAAGCGCATCGGGAAACACTTCGGCAGCCGCGTCCGCTTTGAGTTCCGCATTGGAAACGGCAACCGCCCTGAAATCGACTCCCTGCTCCAGCTCTGTTACCTCCGGCACGAAAACCCGGAACGGGATGCGGAACGATTCCAGCAGCTCGCGTCTGCGCGGCGATCCTGATGCCAATATGATTTCCATAATATTCCTTTCGCTTTTCCAATGGTCTGTTTTCAATACAAATTAACATCTGTTTTCATGAAATCAAATACCGGCGGATTGAAAATGAAATACTTCTCATTTAAATTACCGTTTCTCTTATCTTTACAATGGAGTGAAAAATGGATTCACAGGAAAATCAAGGCAGTTATTGGAAGAAGCTCTGGCTTCTGTTTTATACATTCGCCAAAATCGCGGCGCTGGTGGTAGGCGGAGGATATGCGATTCTGCCTGTCGTCGAGGAGACCTTCAGCAGGAAAAATAAACTCATATCCAGCGAGGAGCTGCTTGATATGATGGCGCTGGTCCAGACCATCCCCGGCATCATCGCCGCAAACTCCGCGATCTATGTGGGCATGAAAATCGCCGGAATCGGCGGAGTGCTCGCGGCGGTATTCGGAGTCTGCCTGCCGTCCGTCACGATCATTGTCATCATTGCGGCGTTTTTCCCCCACCTGAAACCGGAAAATCCATATCTGCTCGGCGCCTTTACGGGAGTGCGCGCCTGCATTACGGGGCTCATCATCGTAACAGCCGCAAGGCTCGCGAAAAAAACGATTCAGGGCTGGTTCGAGATCATCTGCGTTGCCGCGTTCCTGATCCTCGCGCTGTTCAAGCTGAATCCGATTTACATCATTGTCCTTTCCATGCCGCTGGGAATTCTCTACACGCTCTACTGCACATACAGAATCAAACGGAACGAGGTGTTGAAATGAGTATCCTTTCCCTGTTCTGGACTTTCTTTCAATTCGGGCTTGTCAGCTTCGGCGGCGGGTATGTTCTGGTACCCCTGCTGATTGCGGAATTCGTAAACCGCAGGGGAATCATCTCCATGGACGCCTTCGGCAATCTGGTCTCAATCGCGCAGGTGACTCCGGGACCGATCGGAATCAACTCCGCAACTTATGTGGGCTTCACGCAGGGCGGCTTCTGGGGAGCGGTTTTCGCCAGTCTCGGGCTCGTCATGCCGTCCATCATCATCGGTTCTGCCGCAGTCTACTACATCAACAAATGGAAAGAAAAACTTCTGGTCAAAGGCATTCTGAAAGGCGTGCGTTCAGCGGCTCTTGCAATGTTGTTTTACGCGGTTGTGATCTTTCTCGGCATGTCCGTTTTCACACAGGAAATCCCGTTCAGGAGTCTTTGGAACCTGATCATGTTCCATGCGCCGGAATTCCCCGCCGGGTTCGCATTTTCATTTCCTGCATTCCTGATCTGCACAGCAACAGTCATCCTGATTAATAAAACCAGACTTTCCATGACGCTTCTGATCGTGCTTTCCGCCATCGCCGGCGCTCTGATCTGCCGATGACAACAGTTATTTGCCGTCCCGAGGACAATAGAATCCGCGTCCGGTGATGATCGGGCGGAAGCAGGCATTGCATGATACACAGGCAGCACGGCTTCTGTCTCCGGCAAGCCAGCGGCAGAGGAGCCCCGGTTCGCGGATCAATGGACGCGATAATGAAATCATGTCACATGCACCGTCCTCAATCAGCGACCGTGCTTTTTCAGGATCGCGGGTGCCGCCAACCAGTATCACGGGAATCTGCAAAACGGCTTTCAGCCTGCGCGCAGTGTCTTCGTAATAAACTTTGCCTCCGGTCGGCACATCTTCCAGACGGATCGGCGACAGTTTAGGTCCGGCAAGCGGAATGCCCCCGGAAAGTTCCACGGCATTCAGTCCGCGTTTTTCCAGCCTGCGGCAGACTTCGATGCACTCCTCCGGAGAAAAACCGCCTTCGGCAAAATCCGCTGAATTAATCTTGACCAGCACAGGAAAATCCCTGCCGACCGCGTTGCGGACCGCATCGTAAACCTCATACAGCATCCGCGCCCGGTTGGCAAGCGAACCGCCGTAGAAATCCGTCCGCCGATTGTAGCAGGGAGAGAGAAACTGGCTCAGGAGATAACCGTGCGCAGCATGAATCTGCACAGCGTCAAATCCCGCTTCCTTTCCACGAACTGCTGCGGCGGCAAACGAGGACTGCAGTTTTTCAATTTCACCAACGGTCAGTTCACGGCATTCCGGTTTCCCCGGCGCCTGCGCAAACGCGGAAGGTCCGACCATCCCTTTTGCGGAAGTATTGCCTCCGGCATGAGCAAGCTGGAGCGCGATTTTCGCTCCGAGGCAATGAATGCGGTCCACGGTCTTCCGCCAATGCGGGATCACATCATCCGATGCCGCCGACGCCTGGAATTTCGAAGCGCGTCCCTCCGGCGAAACAAACGCATGTCCCGAAATAATGAGCCCGACTTCATGTTGTGCAAGAAAAGCCAGAACATCGGAAAGAGCTTTCGTATAGAAACCTTCTTCATCCGCAAGCCCTTCATGTGTTGCGGAACGGACAAAACGATTGCGGACTGTAAGTCTGCCGATACGGAAAGGTGTAAAAAGTTGATTCTCCATAAGTCCCCCTTTTTTTGAGTTGCGGGATACTCTACACCGCTTTGGGGAAAGTGTCAAGATTCGGATGAAAAACCGGGCTTTCCATATTGAAATCATCTGCATCGCGGATATGGTACGGAACAACCCGAAAACAGGAGTCTTGAAATAATGGGAAAAAAATATGCCGCATACGATCTTCATCTGCATTCTCTCTGGAGCTACGACGCATGCACCCCGCCGGAGTATTATTTTTCGCGGGCGAAAGAACTGAACCTGCGCGCGTTCGCCGTCACCGATCACCATAACTTCGATGCATTTGAGGAAATCCTGGAGACCGCGAAACAGTTCCCGGGAGTCGGCTTCCTTGCAGGTGCGGAAATGACTGTCAAAAGTCCTGTCGGCTGTTTCGACCTTGTATGCCTCGGGCTTCCCCGCGTTCCCCCGCCGAAACTGCAGAAGATATTCGACGCTTATCATGAACTTCAACGGGAATGGGGCGATACGCTCTGCCGTCTTTTGCAGGAGCGCGGGCACAACTACACTCGTGCAGACCGCGAGAAACTCCTGCGTCTCTACCGTCCTGAACGGACTTTCGCAAAACAGGGCGTGACGCATGTCCGCAATGAAATCCAGCGGGATTACCTGATTGCACAGCATTACGTCAAAGACGGAAAGGAATACGGTGAACTCTGCTGGAAGGCAATGTCCGAAGACGACAGTTACGAGGCGATCCGTCTGCTGGAAGGCAGTGAAATCATTGATGCCGTCCATGACGCCGGCGGAATTGTCATGATCGCGCATCCGGCGGGATACTTCAAGGGAATGAATGAAAAACGCATGGATGAGGTTCTCGAAGCTCTGCCGCTCGACGGAATCGAATGTGCCCATCCCTCCGTTCCGGAAGAATATACTGCGTTCTATCGCGCCTACTGTAAGAAACACGGCCTGCTTTCCAGCGGCGGCACGGACTGCCACGAAGATCCTCCCCACGCATATCTGAAGCTCTCCGAGGGACGCGACATGGCATGGCATGCGGGGGAATCCGTCCGGCTTGACGAAATTCTGGAACGCGTCAGACTTTGGAATGTATAAAGACATCTTCCGCAAATCACGGGAAAATCATGTTCCGCGCTTGATACTTGGCGGAAAGGATGTAAATTAAAAGGCGAATTTCATTATTTTTAAGAAGGAATAGGATAAAATGGCTAAGTTTCCTCTCGAAACCATAAGGCACAGCGCGTCGCACCTGATGGCGGCGGCGGTTCTTGAACTGTATCCCGATGTCAAATTCGATATCGGCCCGAGCACAGAAGACGGATTTTACTACGACTTCGATTTCGGAACAGCCAAGCTGACACCTGAGGATCTGGTGAAAATCGAAGAAAAAATGACCGGGCTCGCCGCAGAAAAGCTCCCGCTTACCCGTTTCGAACTCACTCGCGAGGAAGCAGTCAAACTCCTGACGGAAAAGAAACAGAACTTCAAGCTGGAACGCCTCGCGGATATCCCCGAAGGTGAAGCGATCTCTTTTTATCAGCTCGGCAATTTCGTCGATCTCTGCCGAGGTCCCCATGTGGACAATACCGGCGACATCGGCGCATTCAAACTGACCAGCATTGCCGGTTCTTATTACAGGGGCAAGGAATCCAATCCGATGCTGACCCGTATTTACGGCACCGCGTTCTCCGATAAGAAAGAACTCAGAGAGTATCTCCAGAAAATCGAAGAAGCCAAAAAGCGCGACCACCGCAAAATCGGCAAAGAACTTGACCTGTTCAGCGTTTCCGAAACCGTCGGTCCCGGCCTTGTCCTGTGGCATCCGCGCGGTGCGCTCATCCGCAACCTCATCGAAACTTTCTGGCGCGGCGAGCACATGGCGAACGGCTATGACCTGCTGTATACGCCGCATATCGGGCGCGCAAATCTCTGGGAAACCAGCGGACACCTCGGGTTCTACAAGGACAGCATGTATTCCCCGATGGAAATCGACGATGTCGATTACTTTGTGAAACCGATGAACTGTCCTTTCCACATCGAAATCTACAAGTCACGCGTCCGTTCCTACCGCGAACTGCCCTGCCGCTGGGCGGAACTCGGCACCGTTTACCGTTATGAAAAGAGCGGTGTGCTGCACGGTCTGATGCGCGTCCGCGGATTCACGCAGGACGACGCCCATATCATCTGCACTCCGGAACAGATCGAATCCGAAATCGAAGAAGTGCTCCGTTTCTGTCTCCACATCTGGAAAACTTTCCAGTTCAAGGAGATCAAGGCGTATCTCTCGACCCGTCCGGAAAAGGCGGTCGGCGATCCCGCACGCTGGGAACAGGCGCAGAAATCTCTGGTCAACGCGATTGAAAAAAGCGGCCTCGCCTATGAAGTGGACGAAGGCGGCGGCGCATTCTACGGACCGAAGATCGACCTCAAGGTAAAGGATGCGATCGGACGCGAATGGCAGACCTCCACGATCCAGTTCGACTTCAATCTGCCGGAACGTTTCCAGATCAACTACATCGGCGAGGACGGACAGCGCCACCAGCCGTATATGGTTCACCGCGCACTGTTCGGGTCGCTGGAACGCTTCTTCGGAATCCTGATCGAACATTTCGCCGGAGCGTTTCCCGCATGGCTCGCACCGGAGCAGGTCCGCCTGATTCCGATCACCGAGCGTCAGCACGAATACTGCCTGAATGCGGCAAAAGAACTCAGGAGAGCCGGGTTCCGTGTGGAATGCGATATCCGCAAGGAAAGCATGGGCGCGAAAATCAAGGATGCAAGAAATATGCGCATTCCGTTCATGGCGGTCGTCGGCGACAAGGAAATGCAGAACAATACATTCTCAATCCGTTCCCGCCGCGAGGATCAGCTCGGAGAGATGGATCTTGCAACTTTTGTAAAAAAATTACAGAATGACGTTGAAAATAAGCTGTAAGCGTGCTATTTTTAAAGCTTGTGAACAATTTTTTCGGAAAAAATGAACTCTAACTGGAGGGTACAGCTATTAGTAAGCTGCTGAAAACTGATAGTCGGGCATACGCAGACAAGAATCTGCTTGTCATCGGCCCGAATGGGGAACAACTTGGTCTGATGAGACTGATTCCTGCGTGTCAGGCGGCAAAGGACGCCGGGCTTGATCTTGTCCTGGTTGCAGAAACAAGCGAACCGCCCGTATGCAGAATCATGAACTTCGGAAAACTCTGCTACGAGCAGAAAAAGAAGTTGAAAGATCAGAAAAAGAATCAGCAGGCCCAGAAAGTCAAAGAGATCAAGTTCCGTCTGAATATCGCGGATCATGATTACAGCCACAAAATTGATCAGGGCGTGGAGTTCCTGAATGACGGCTGCAAGGTGAAAGTCACGATCACGTTCAAGGGTCGTGAAATGGCTCATACGGAGATCGGTTTCGATCTTGTGAACAGAATTACAGAGGACCTGAAAGATGCGGGAGTCGTCGAAAGCGCCCCGAAGCTTCTGGGTAAGAATATCAATATGTCCTTCAATCCGAAGGGCCACTGAGACAGGCTGACTGGCATCTGCCGTTTCAGAAGAGAAAAACCCTATCTAAGCAATAAGGAGAAAAACGATGCCTAAGATGAAAACAAGAAAGTGCATTTCCAAAAGAGTGAAACGCACCGGTACCGGCAAGTACAAATACTACAAGGCCGGACGCAGACACCTGATGACCGGTAAGGGCGGCAAGAGAAAACGTCATCTGAGAAGAGACGGAATCCTCCAGGCCAGCGAAATGAAACGTATCGCCAAGGCTCTGCCTTACGGCTGATGCAACCCAACAACCCTTAATACCGGAGATTAGAAAATGAGAGTTACAGCCGCAGTTCCTTCCAGAAAGCGCCGCAAACGCGCATTAGAGAGAGCCAAAGGTTTTTATGGTGCGAGCAGCAAGAGAATCCGTACCGTATATGATGCAATCGATAAGGCCGACGCACATGCATATGTCGGAAGAAAACAGAAAAAGCGCCAGTACAGAAGGCTTTGGACCGTCCGCATCAATGCCGCCTGCCGTATGATGGATTTCACATACAGCAAGCTGATGAACGGTCTCAAGAAAGCCAACATCAACGTCAACAGAAAAGTAATCGCCGACCTCGCGGTCAATGATGCGGAAGCTTTTAAAGCCCTGGTTGAAAAAGCCAAGGCTGCCTGCTGACCATATTTCACAAGTATTCTTAAAAATGCGGGTTGCCGATATACCGGTGGGCCCGCATTTTTTATTTTTATACAGGAAGAGACAGAATCATGTTGAATGAATTGCTTGAAAAACTCAGTGCCATCACTGCCGAAGCAGAGGCGATGCTCAAAGCCGCGGCAACCGCTGCGGACGTGGAGAACGCCAAAAACAAACTGACAGGCAGAAACGGTTCTCTTACGGCGCTCGCCCCGATGATGGGAAAAATCGCCAAAGAGGACAAGCCGACCGCCGGAAAGGCTTTCAACGAAGCGAAAAACGCAGTCCAGGCTATGATTGAGGAAGCGCGGGAGCGTCTCGGAGGCGGCAAAGTCTCCACGGAGGCGATTGACGTGACCCTCCCCGGACGCAAATGGCCGGTCGGGCGCAAGCATCCGGTCAACCAGACCATTGACGAATGCTGTGCGATTTTCCGCAGAATGGGATTCACGGTAGCCGCCGGTCCTGAAATCGACACCGTCACGAACTGTTTCGACGCGCTGAACGCTCCGGCGGATCATCCCTCACGCGATCCCAAGGATACTTTTTACTTCGATGACGGGCGTCTTCTCCGCACACAGACCTCGACAGTTCAGATCCGCACCATGCTTGCAAACAAGCCGCCGATCCGCATCGTTTCGCCGGGACGCTGTTTCCGCCGCGATACGCCGGACGCCACGCACGGCGTGCATTTCCATCAGATCGAAGGGCTTTATATCGACAAGGATGTTTCCCTTGCCGACCTCAAAAGCACATTGGAGGCGTTTGCCGTGGAATTCTTCGGAGACTCCGTTGCGATCCGTATGCGCCCCCACTTTTTCCCGTTCACCGAACCCAGCGTGGAATGCGACTTTTCCTGTGTCATGTGCGGCGGCAAAGGCTGCCGCGTCTGCAAAAACTCCGGCTGGCTGGAAATTCTCGGCTGCGGCATGGTAAATCCGAACGTCCTGCGCAATGTGGGAATCAATCCCGACAAATGGCAGGGCTTCGCATTCGGCATGGGTATCGAACGTCTTACAATGCTCAAACACAGAATCGGCGACCTGAGACTTTTCTCCGACAACGATCTGCGTTTCCTCAAACAGTTCTAAGCAAGGAGCGAATCCGATGAAAGTATCATTGAACTGGCTGAAAAATTATATCGAACTCAAGTCCACTCCCGAAGAACTTGCAAACACACTTACAATGGCGGGACTCGAAGTCGAAGAAATCACCAGGCGCGGAGAGATCCCCGCCGGCGTTGTCGTCGCAAAAATTCTCAGCCGCGAGAAACACCCGAATTCCGACCATCTTTCCATCTGCCGGGTCGATGCCGGCAACGGCAATGTCTATCAGATTGTCTGCGGCGCACCGAACTGCGACACCGGCAATGTGGTTCCTCTTGCAACCCTCGGAACGGTCTTCAAGGACCCCGAAGGCGGCAAGGATTTCGTCATCGGCAAATGCAAACTGCGCGGCGTCGAGTCTTTCGGCATGATGTGCAGCGAGCGTGAGCTCGGTATCAGCGATGAGCACGGCGGACTCATGATCCTGCCGCAGGACTATGCGCTTGGAACTCCTCTGAATGAACTGATTGAAAAAGACACCGTCTATACTGTCGAGATTACCCCGAACCGTCCCGACTGGCTCTCTCACTGGGGAGTCGCGCGCGACATTGCGGCGCTTTGCGGCGGACGCCGTTCTTTCCCGAACACCAGCGTCCCCTCCCCGGAAGGTTTTGAGGATTGGAGCAAGCTCGTCACAGTCGAGGCTCAGGATCTCTGCCCCGAATATACCGCCCGCGTCATCCGCGGCGTCACGGTCAAGGAAAGCCCGAAGTGGCTCAAGGACCGCCTGGAGTCTGTCGGAATCCGTTCGATCAACAACATCGTCGATATCACGAATTTCGTCATGATGGAATTCGGCGAACCGCTCCATGCGTTCGACACCCGTTTCCTGGAGGGCAAAAAGATCATTGTCCGCAGAGCGCAGGACAAGGAGAAAATCGTAGCTCTCGACGGCAAGGAATATGAGCTTGACAACTCCATGCTCGTCATCGCCGACGCCTGCAAGCCGGTTGCAATCGCCGGCGTCATGGGCGGCGAATACAGCGGTGTGCTGCCGGATACCACGGAGGTTCTCGTGGAAAGTGCCTATTTCAATCCGACCAGCATCCGCATGACCTCGCGGAAACTCGGTCTTTCCAGCGACTCATCCTACCGTTTCGAGCGTGGAGTGGATCGCGATATGCTCGAAAACGCAAGCTCCCGCGCAGTTTCCCTGATCCTCGAACTTGCAGGTGGAAAACTCGTCAGCCCGCTGGTGAAAGTCGCAACGCTGAAACCGGAAAAGCCGCGCATTCTCTGCCATTTTTCAAAGATTACAAGCCTGCTCGGAATGGAAGTCCCGAACCAGCGCATGGTCGAAATTTTCCGAGCTCTCGGGCTTGGCGTCTCCGATATCACGGATGACACCTGCCTTGTAACGGTTCCCGCATTCCGCGCGGATATCAGGGAAACCGCCGATCTTGCCGAAGAAGTCGCCCGCATCCACGGACTTGACAAGCTCCCGAAGATTCCGGTCAATGCCAAAAGAACCGTCGCGTTCAGTTCCGACGCCTATGCAGCGATGGAGCAGCTCCGCAATCAGTTCATTGCCGCGGGGCTCTGCGAGTGTGTCAACACCAGTCTCATTGATGAGAAGGCGGCTCTCGGAGATCTTATTTTCGGGAAAGACGACCTGCTTGCCGTCAGCAATCCGATCAGTCTGGACCTCGCGATTCTGCGTCCGTCCCTGCTTCCCGGAATGCTTGCAACGGTCAAACGCAATGTGTCGCGCAAGAACAGCGATCTCGCTCTTTTCGAAATAGGCAGGGTCTTCTGTAAAAATGAAAAGAAATATCCGGAGGAACGTGATGAACTGACCATTCTCATGACCGGCAGATCCCATCCCGAGAGATACTCCAGAGAACGTGCCGCCACCTACGATTTCTACGATGTAAAAGGCGTCCTGGAATCCGTTCTGGAAGCGCGTCGCGTGAGCAACTATACCTTTGCCGCAGCAAAGGACCCGCGTTTCACGGACGGTGTCTGCGCGCGGCTTGAGATCGACGGCAAAACAGCCGGTGTGCTCGGCAAGCTGAACGACAAGATGACCAAGGGAATGCGGCTCCAGCATGATCTGTACGGAACAGTGATCCAGCTTGAAAGCCTGATGACAGCCGAAGAAAAATCGACGCTGTATGTTCCGCTTTCCCAGTTCCCGCCCGTGACGAGAGACGTTGCTTTCATTGCCCCGCTGGACATGGAAAACAGCAAAGTGACCGACTTCATCCGGCAGGCGAAAGTGCCGAATCTGGTCAATATCGAAATATTCGATATCTTCAAAGGGGAGCCGCTGAAAGAAGGAACCAAAAGCATGGCATACACGCTCACGTTCCGCTCCGACGAACGTACCCTGACGGATCAGGAAGTCAATGACGCGCATGAAAAACTCCGCGCGAAACTGGTTTCCGGCCTCGGTGTCGAATTGAGGTAAAACGAAAATGCGGGAAACAGTTTCCTGATGCTGTTTCCCGCATTTTTCAGACTCCGAATCCGGCAAACGGGAAGTGCCCGCAAACGATCCCGGATTATAATTGAACCCAGAAACTTCTCTCCTTCAGGTCTTTCCGCCTCTGCTTTCCGGATTTCATGAAACTCTCTCTTGATTTCCTCGAAAAGCAAAGTATTTTTCCATGTGATGTTTAACTATTGAGGAAAAGAATATGCTTACTGTTCTGCTGCCGAATTACAAAACGCCGGAGTTGACGAAACTGTGTCTGCGTTCCCTGCGGAAATATACGGATTTCAATCAGATTCAGATTGTCGCTATCGACAATGCCTCCGGTGATGAGTCCCTCGCCTACCTGCGTTCCCTTCCCTGGATCAAGCTGATTGAGCGGTCCGCTTCCGATATCCAGGGAATGCCGCCGCCGCTGATGCACTCCTCCGCTCTGGATATGGCTTTGGAACAGGTCGAAACCCCCTACGTGATTTCAATGCATACCGATACCATCGTCCACAGCCCGCAATGGCTGGATTATCTGATGGAGCATATCACCCGTTCCGAAAAGACCGCCGGAGTCGGCAGTTGGAAACTGGAAACCGTTCCATTCTGGAAATCTGTCGGCAAGGCGCTGGAAGACGGAGCAAAGACGCTCATCGGCAGGAAACACCATGAATTCCGTTTTCTGCGAAGCCACTGCGCCCTTTACCGGACCGAATTATTAAAGAAATATACAAAAGGCTTCGGCGACGGCGAGTGCGCCGGCAGTTCCATTCACAAACATCTGCTTGCCGCCGGATACGAACTGGAATTCCTTCCCGTCTGCGAACTGAGCAGGTATATGGCACACTTGAATCACGCCACCATGATCCTGAATCCCAAGCTGACCGGGCGCCGTACCACGAGTGAAAAATCTTTCCGGAAACTGGGTTCCAAAATGAACACGGAAAACTACCGCCGGATTCTGGAAGACGACTCTCTGGACCGCTGGCCGGAACAGTGAACAAACAGTTTTTTGAATAAGCCCGGACTCAATTGCATATTCTCCCTGTTTTCCTGCGGGGTTTATGACAGCCATATTCCATTACGTCTCTCCGGCAAAAAGTCTCTTTTTTTTCTGATCGGGTCTTGACAAAACAGAAAAACTGTTTATAATATTATAAACGGATGAACAGGGGCAATGTGAAGACATGGAAAGCAATTTGCAGTATATGCAGTGCAAAGCGGCGATCATCGACTATATCGCAAAGCATGAACTGGGTGTGGGAAGCTGTCTTCCCGCACAGCGTGAATTGTGCAGGATTCTGGGGCACAGCATGATTACGGTCAGGCGCGCCCTTTTTGAACTGGAACAGGTGGGAGTCGTCAAACCCGTTACGGGAAAAGGGGTCTTCATCCGGAAAGACCTGACAAAACAGACGAATTCGGGCAGAATCCTTCTGCTGGACATCAATGCGCCTTTCCGGGAAATTGACATGGGGGTTCGTTTTCTGCTTCAGTATGTGCGTAAACGCGGCTACGAGTTCAGGACCGTCAGTTGCGGTGAATATCCGAATGACCTCACGATCCGTGAAATTGAAAAAGCTTCGGGGCTCCTCGTCACGGGAATCATTACGGACAGCTGGAAATATTTCCTGCGCAGCTTTTCATGCCCGATTGTCAATATCGGCACACCGGAAACTCATTTCGCAGGTGCCAAGACGGTCTTTGTGGATCACATGGAATCCATCAGCCAGGCGATCCGGTATTTCAAAAAACGTGGCTGCCGGAAATTTGCCTTGATCAACGGTCCGAAGTGGTATATGCTTTCTTCTCCGATGCATAATGCATTCAAAAAGCACCTGGCAGAAAATGAACTGGATTATTCCGAGGAACTGGAGCTCTATGCGTCAGATGAAAACCGTTCCCGCGAAGTTCGGGATTTCCTCATGAAGCATCATGAGAAGATTGATTGCATTCTGGTGGAGAGCGGCGTGGAACCCAGTCTTATGACCTGTTTTTATGAGTATGGGTGGAACCGGGTTCCCGTCGGTGTGGTTGGAACGAGCTGGAATTTCATTCAGCCGGACAACAGGCTTGTCACACTATTCGGCGCACCGGAACCTGTATTCCAAAGCGCCGCGGACATTCTTCTGGATTCCTTCAACAAAAAGGACATGCAGATGTGGCCGGATGAAATGATCTGTATCAAGACTCAAATACTGAACCATACGGAAATGGAAAGGAACTGAAATGAAAGCAGGCAACGGCAATATCACGCTGATTGAGTTTTTAATAAGGAAAATTTATAAGAAAGTGTTTCATTCCGGCAGTTGCCGGGGCAGGACGCGAATTGACTGCATCCTCTGCCGAATTCCGCTCCGCGCCGCGAAATATGATCAGACTTTACCGGACAAGACAGAGCGCAGTCAATTCATGCCCTGCCTGTCGGGAAATTCTCCTGTTCGATTGTTCCATTGTTTTTCTCTTTCTTACTTCAGAATTCCCTGTTCATCAGCTCTTGCTTCGAGGGTGAAAACAGGAATTTTCACCTTGATCGAGCTTCTCATCGTAATTTCGATCATCGCCATTCTGGCGGCGATGCTGCTTCCTGCGCTTCAAAAGGCGAGATCAGCCGCACGGCAGGCGGCATGTATCAACAATCAGAAGCAGGTCGGACTTGCCATGCTTTCCTATGTCGGAGACTGCAACGATTATTTTCCTCCCTACAAACAGCGTGACGTTTATACGTGGGTCTGGAACTACGGTCTTTACAAGGAAAGTTACAACAAGAACAATAAAGTTTATTACTGTCCGGAGGACACGCAGATGGAACCTCAGTATTCCAGAACGTCTTCCCCGGAAAATACGCTGAAATATCCGAATGCGCTATATACCTATCATTGGATCAGTTACGGCTACAGCTATATCTGGGCGGGAACCTCGCGCGGAGTCAACACCCCTCAGGCAAGCCTCAATATATCGGTCTCCGCAACGACATCCAATGATTATCCGACGCTCAAAAGCGGCAGAATCCGCAACAGTTCGAGTAAATACCTGCTCGGCGACACGCGTCACGTAACCCCTGCCACAGGCGGATACAGAGGATATTTTGTGGTCCATGTCCAGTGGCTTTCGGAAAACTCCTGGCTTCACGGACGCCACAACGGAGCAGCAAACATCCTCTGGATGGACGGCCATGTCTCCACAATCCAGCGAGTCGCCAACCATCCGGTTTACAAGGCGACAGGCATCAGTCAGTATTGGAATCCAACCAAATGAACATAACCTATGAAACCCCAAAAAAAATCAAAGGATTTGCAGATGAAACTTTCAGCCGCAGTTATTGTATTCCTGGCCTTTGCACTTCAAGCAGTGGAATGCCCGGTCATTCTCAGAACAAGCGATTATCTGAACCCGGATTCGGGAAGCATCACCGTCAGATTCCAGCCGAAGTGGAATGAAACAACGGAAAAACTCCAGATTGCATATCTGTTTTCGGTCAGAAAGTATCTGCCGGATCAACGGCGCCTCAGCGGACCGGCGTTGGGGATCAACCGTCATACGGACGGCAGGACATTCCTCTGGCTCTACATCGTCCATCCTGAAACAAAGCGCGATTGGGGATTCTACATTCCGTATCAACTGAAAAATGGCGAATCCTATGAAATCACCGCAGGCTGGAAAGGCAGTTATCTCTACCTGAAAGCGGGAGATAAAACTTTAGCAGACAGCGTGATGCCATTCCGTCTGGAGCTTGCGCCGGAAATCAACATCGGAGGAAATGAAAAGAAAGCTTCCGGTATCGAACTGATCAGTTACAGGATTCAGAAGCCAGTCAAAAGGGAAGCGCCGCTGAAAGCCGATCCGGCGCCGTCGGAAGCAAAGGTTCTTCTCGATTCGGAAAAGGAGTTCAGTTTTGAGTTTGAGAATCCGGGGAAAAAAACGGAGTTGAGCGTCACTCCGGAAAATTTTGCAATCCGGAAAGGGAAACGGTATTTCCTCAACTGTGCCGCACCGGAACTGTTTCCACAGGAAATCATTGCACAGGCGGACGGAAAACTGGTGCTGAACCTGCCCCCCATTCTCCGTACGGCAATCACGATTTCCGCGACGTCCGGCAATCTGCTGAAAAACAGTTCTTTCGAATCCGGCATGAACGGCTGGAAAGAAGAAAATAATAATCCGGGGGATTCCGCAGGAATTGATTCAGAAACTTTCCGCAGCGGGGGAAACAGCCTGAAACTGCAGAAGAATTCCTGCGGAGGCACACTTTGCGCAATGTCGCCGGAAATTCCCGTGGAAGCCGGGAAGAGCTATCTCGTATCCGGGTTTTACCATTGGGAGAAAAACAGCTTGAATACAGCCCTCTCGATGTCCCTTTTCATTTCTGCGGACGGAAAACATACGGTTGCCTCGGCAAACAACCGCCATGAACTCAGTTTCCCCGCGTTCCAGACAAAAGCCGGAGAATGGCGCTATGCACAGCAGAGCATCAGGGTGCCTGAAAAATTCAAAGAGCGGAAGCTGACTGCGCGCATCGGGCTCCGGATGGATGGAACCAGGGGAACGGTTTACTGGGATGACCTTGATTTCCGTGAAAAGCCGCCTCAGGCAAAATTAAAAGGGAAAGTTGTAAAAGCATCGGAAGAAAGACTGGCAGATACCGGACTGTCTGAAATCCTGGCAAAGAAAAAACCTCTTGAAGCGTCCGTTGCAATACGGAACGGGTCCCCCGTTCTGCTGATCAACGGCAAGCAGGAGCCATTCGTGCCGTTCTATGCGCAGAATCCGGAAATGGCGGGAACCGCCCGCAGACAGGGCGCCGGTATTCTGGTCGCCAAAGTTCCGCTCAACAACTGGGAGCAGCCGACCGGCTCCATCTGGACGGGGCCGGATCAATATGATTTTTCAGTTCTCGACCGTTGTCTTTCCAGACTTCTTTCCCGCGCTCCCGATGCAAAAATCATTGTCAGTCTCTACGGCATGGCATACCGGAATTTTGCGAAAGATCATCCCGAATCCGCATGGATCACCGGCGGAGGCGAACGCGGCAGACGGTTCTTCAACAATGTACCGGAGCTCGCTTATTCTTTTATTTCCGATGCCCTGCGCAGTGAAGCGGGAAAATTCATGCGTAGACTCGGAGAACATCTTGCCGGATCGCTTTATGGAAAAGCTGTAATCGGGATTCATTTCACCGCCGGTTCCGACGGACAGTGGTATCCGCCACTACATCCGTGGAGTTTCAAAAATCTGGATTATTCCGAGGGATCACGCCTGGCCGTCATATCGGAAATCCGTAAACAGTATGGGAACAACCTTGCGGCGCTCCGCAACACTTGGAAAAATCCGGGAATCACATTCGAGGCGATTCGCCTGCCGTCGCCTGCGGAACTGAGCCCGGAACGGACAATGCTGGATCCGGGAAAAGGCGATCAATGGCTGATCGACACAGTCCGCGCATATCACAAGGCGATCATCGGCACGATCGACCATCTTTCTAAAGAGATCAAAGCTGGATTCGGGCGTCCGGTTCTCGCTCTGACTTATGCGCCGGACAACGCCCTCATGGCGAAAGGGGAGCTCTGCCGCACACAATATCTCGACGGTTTCATCTGCCTGCCCTCCTACCTGCGGCAGCGTGCGCCCGGAGGCACCCCATTCAGCAGCGGTCAGCCGCACGGTTCAATCCGGCTTCATAAAAAACTGTTCCTGGAAGAAGTGGACTTCCGCAACGAATACTCGGAAATCCCCGACCGTGAAAGACGGTTGTGGCTCGGAATGGCGCCGGGAGTGGAGGGGCACTTCGCACAACTCCGGCGAACATTCGGCACGCTGTTTGCATCGGGCGTCAGCGGCTGGTTCATGACCATCGGCCAGACGGGGCATTATACATGGTCCGGGCTGTTCGCGCCGATCATCGGCGAGGTGGTTCGCGCCGCGGAAAGACAGGCGGAAGAAAACGGGATGCGGTTTCCTGTTCAGGTCGCAGTATTTCAGGACGATTTCTATCAGGCTTACCTTACTTACCGGAACCGTCTCGACCACTTCCTCCAGCATTCGAGAACAAACCGCAATCTGGCTTATTCCGGCCTGACATTCATGAATTACCTGCTTTCCGATCTGGAGCATCCGGGCAGGAGACCGGCAAAGATCAATTATTTCCCGACGGCGGCTTCGCTTACGGAAAAACAGATTCAGTGGATTGAAAAGAATCTTCAGAGAGACGGCAATATTTTGATTTTCTCAGGCGACGCCGGACGCTTCGCAGGCAGGAATCCGGAGGAAACGCTGCGCCGTCTGACGGGTATGAAAATCCGGTCCAACCCGGAACAGCTTGTCAGCTACACTTACCGTACCGACCGGATCCCCGGAGCGAACTTGATCGGCATCCCCGGAAACTCCCTCTGGCTTCAGCAGTTCAGGGGGCCGCTCTTCCACGTGGAGGATCCTTCCGCCTCAACGGTTGCGCTGCTGGAGGGAAGCGAACGGACAGGGATTGCCCTCAAACGTCACCCTGACTGGACCGCAGTCTATATCGGGGGATCTGATGAACGCGCGCTGACCGTTGATTTCTGGAGAACGCTTGCCGGAATCGGGAATATCACTCCGTTCGGACCCGCAGGAGATATCACCTGTGCCGGAAACGGTATCCTGATGATTCACGCCGCGACATCGGGAAACAAGGTTCTGCGCTGGAAACAAAACGCGGATGTCACAGACCTTGCCACCGGCAAAGCGATTGCCGGAAAAGTCAACACCCTGACGCTTCCCATGCAGTCCGGCACAACCCGCTGGTTCGCTTTACGCCCGGTTCATGAAACGGATTGAGAGCGTCCGCAGGCATGATTCAGGAATTTTCCCGTTAATTTTCCGCAAAGTTCGTCTCAAGTTGATTTGACGCTTTTTTTTTACAGGTTATAGTATTCTGTTTAATCAACCTGACGGGAGAATCATGCAGGAAACCAATCTTACCCCCGCAATGCGGCAATATATGCAGATGAAAGCCGAGGCTCCGCAGGGTGCCGTTCTGCTGTTCCGCATGGGTGACTTTTATGAAATGTTTTACGAGGATGCACACAAGGCGAGTCCCATCCTCGAAATCACTTTGACGAAACGCGCCGGTTATCCGATGTGCGGTATTCCATATCACGCCCTCGACAGTTACCTGCCGAAACTCCTTGAAGCGGGGGTCAAGGTCGCCATCGCCGAACAACTGGAAGACCCCGCGCTTGCAAAAGGAATCGTCAAGCGCGGCATCACGCGCATCATCACACCCGGAACCGTGCTCGATTCTTCCGTCCTGAATCCCCATAAAAACAACTTTCTCTGCGCACTGACCGCCTCCAAGGACAAATACGGGCTTGCATGGATGGACATCAGCACGGCGGAATTCAAGGCGACGGAACTGAACTCGCTTGCAGAACTGGAGTCACAGCTTTACAGTATTCAGGCGCGGGAATGCCTGCTCCCTGCAACACTCATGAGACAATGGGAGGAGGAAAAAGCGTTTCCTTATACGCAGAAACACATTCTCTGGACACCGCTTGACGACTGGATTTTCTCCATTGAAAACGCTGAAGAACTCCTGAAACGCCAGTTCCAGGTCATGACTCTCGACGGATTCGGGCTTCGCGGACGCACCCTCGCCGAACGTTCCGCGGGAGCCGTCACTTACTACGCCTCGGAAAATCTGCGCCACAACGTGGTGCATATCCGTTCCCTCAAGTTTCACAGCCCGGAGGACTATCTCGCGCTTGACCCGATCTGCCAGCGCAATCTGGAGCTCGTCGAACCGATGTTCGGCGCGTCAAAGGAAAATACTCTGCTGTATGTGCTCGACCGGACCAACACCCCCATGGGGAGCCGTCTGATGCGCGACTGGCTACTGAAGCCTTTGAAAAACGTGGATCGCATTGTGGAACGTCAGGATGTCGTGGGGCTTCTCAAGGACGATCCGCTGACGCTTGCCGAGCTGCGCGAAACCATGGGGGCGGTGCGCGACCTTGAACGCATTATTGCACGCCTCAACGTCGGCAACATCAACCCGCGCGACATGCTCGCACTCGCAAACAGCCTTGAAATGGTTCCGGCAGTCCGCACTCTGCTTTCGTCCTATGATCTGCCGCTGATCGAACGCCTGCGGGAAAATATCTGCGAAATGCCGGAACTGGTCGAAAAGATCCTGTCCGCCATCGTCGATGAACCGCCCGCGACCGTCTCCGACGGCGGCGTAATCCGCGAAGGATACAACAAGGAGCTCGACGAATTCCGGTCCGCCGCGACGGACGGCAAACGGTGGGTGGCGGAGCTTCAGGCGAAAGAGCAGGAGCGCAGCGGCATCAAATCCTTGAAAATCAACTACAATCGCGTATTCGGCTATTTCATTGAAGTCACAAAAACACATCTTGCGTCCATCCCCGACGACTATATCCGCAAACAGACGCTCGTCAACAGCGAACGTTTCATCACCCCCGGACTCAAGGAGATGGAAAGCAAGATTCTCGGCTCCGAAGACAAATCCAAGGCGCTGGAGGTTCAGCTCTTTGAAGAACTCCGCAAGTTTGCCGGGACATTTACACCGCAGATTCAGCTGACCGCCGCCGCACTTGCCGAAATCGACGTTCTCTGCGCCCTTGCGGACTGCGCCCAGCGCTACTCCTACTGCCGTCCGAAAGTCGCGGACGACGATCTGCTGGAAATTCAGGCGGGGCGGCATCCCGTGCTGGACTGCGCAATGAAAGGAGAGCGCTTCATTCCCAACGACACGCTTCTCGACGGCGACGAAAACCGCATGATGATCATCACAGGCCCGAATATGGCGGGAAAATCCACATACATCCGCCAGACCGCGCTCCTTACGATCATGGCGCAGATGGGTTCCTTCATTCCCGCTTCCAGTGCGCACATCGGCGTGGCGGATCGCATTTTCACCCGTGTCGGCGCTTCCGACGATATTGCGCGCGGCCAGAGCACCTTCATGGTGGAAATGGTGGAAACCGCCAATATCCTGAACAACGCAACTTCAAAAAGCATTGTCATTCTGGATGAAATCGGGCGCGGCACCAGCACATTCGACGGACTTTCCATCGCATGGGCAGTCGCGGAGTTCCTGCTGGATCATCCGTCCTGCCGCGCAAGAACCCAGTTCGCAACACATTACCATGAATTGACGGAACTTGCGATCACGCGCCGCGGAGTCAAAAATTACAATGTCGCAGTCCGTGAATACGGCGAACAGATCATTTTCCTGCGCCAGATCATTCCCGGCGGAGCGGATAAGAGTTACGGCATTCACGTGGCTAAACTCGCCGGGCTTCCTCCGGAAGTCATTTCACGGGCACAGGATATTCTGGAAAATCTCGAAAACAATTCCATTGCGGAAGCCGGACAGCCTTCCCTCGTCACAAAATCGCGTTACATGATTCGCGAGCAAAGGCAGAAATACAAAAAGGAAAAACCGGAATCCGACCATATCCAGCCGACGCTGTTCGATCAATAAGAAATGCAAAAACAGACCTGACACGGCAGCATATCATGCGTGCCAGGTCAGAGGCATATCTTATTTATGCCCGGCGCAGTCGTGTTCCCTGCAATCACCAGCCACTGACCACTGACCACCAGCCACTGACCACTAATTATTTATGACCGGCACAGTCGTGTTCCCTGCAATCACCAGCCACTGACCACTGACCACCAGCCACTGACCACTGACCACTGACCACTGACCACTGACCACTAATTATTTATGCCCGGCGCAGTTATGATCTTTGCAGTCCCTGCAAATGCCGTTTTCCAGCGGTTTGCCTTCGGCGAAGTCACGGATGTTGTCCATTGTGATTTCCGCGATGTTGTTCATGGCTTCTTTCGTGAAGAATGCCTGATGCGAAGTCACAAGAACATTCGGGAACGTCATCAGCCGCGCCAGTACATCGTCCGCAATGGCTTTGTCCGAACGGTCCTCGAAAAAGTAGTCTGCCTCCTCCTCATACACGTCAAGCCCAGCGCCGCCGACTCTGCCTTCTTTGAGCGCATCGATCAGAGCCTGCGTATCGACCAGTTTCCCGCGGCTGGTATTGAGGATGATCACCCCTTTTTTCATCATTGCGATGCTTTCCGGGTTGATGAGATACATGTTTTCCGGAGTCAGCGGGCAATGCAGTGAAATAATATCGCTTTCCCGGTAAAGCCGTTCCAGCGGCACATACTCCATGTGAAGCTCCTTCGCCGCCTTTTCGTTCGGATACGGGTCATGGGCGAGAATCTTCACGCCGAACCCCTGAAGAACTTCGGCAAACGTCTGCCCGATCTTGCCGGTTCCGATGATGCCGACCGTTTTGCCGTGTACATCAAAACCGAGAAAACCGTTGATCGAGAAATTATTCTCGCGGATACGGCAGAATGCGCGGTGCAGACACCGGTTCAGGCAAAGCAGGAGCCCGACCGTATATTCCGCAACCGCATACGGAGAATATTTCGGAACACGGACCACATCCAGCCGTTTGCAGGCAGCGCCGAGATCCACGTTGTTGAAGCCGGCGCAGCGCATGGCAATGAGCTTGACCCCGTATTTGATTAAGAGCTCAATGGTCTCCGCTCCGAGATCGTCATTGACGAATGCACAGACGACATCATGTCCGTCGGCAAGTTTTGCGGAAGCGGGTTTCAGGCGCGATTCAAAGTAACTGATCTCGAATCCGTATCTGTCTTTGATTTTGTCGAACGAAAGCCGGTCGTAAGGCTTGGTGTCGAAAAACGCGATTTTAATCTTATCATTCATGATAATCCCCCCTGATTATATGGTTGACAGTTCTATATTTCTTACAATGGCATCGGTTTTCCGATTTGCAAGGGAAAAAATATAAAAATTGAAAAAATCGGTTTTCACCGGCAATATGAAAAAACGGAAAGGCATTTTCCCCGGATCGGGGTATCGAACCCGAAATGAATCTGAACTCAATTCTTTTATTTTTCGGTTCCTTTTTCCGGAATTCCGTTCTTCCTGTACTGCAGCGGAGTCATCCCGTATTTCTTCCGGAACAACAGGCAGAAATAAGCGGAGTTCCGGAATTTCAATTCCACAGTGATACGGTAAACTGGAATCGCCGTTTCTTTCAGGAGGCGTGCCGCCTCTCTGAGCTTGAGCTCCAGCAGATACGCCGCTGGAGACATCGGAAAACAACGCTTCCAGCAGCGGTAAAAATTCCTGCGGGAAAAACCGTATCTTCCGGCAATCTCATCCAGATTGATCTCCCGGCAGAAATTCAGTTGGAAACAGGAGGCTATCCTGTGGATCCGGGCATCCATATATTCCATTTCCTGCGGAGTGGAATCACGCATCAGGAGCAATTCCTCAAATAAACACATGGCAAGCAGATCCATACGGTCCGCAATCCCCGGCTCCGTACTGCGCACCATCAGATCACGCATCTCACGGAGCATCCGGTTGACCTGCGGTGTCATACGGAACTCCCAGCAGTAGGGAGGTTCAAAGAAACCGGCATGTCTCATGGCATCCGTCTGCGCAGGATCGAATTTGAAGTAAAATGCGTCCCGGGGGTGATCCACTGTGAAGGAGTGCGTTACATCCGGGACCTTCAAAGCCACATTCGGATAACGCACCGTATAACAGGTGTCATCAAACCATTCCCGCGACTGTTCCGCATCCGAGGAAAGCCGGACGCATAATTCCAGTTTCCCTTTCACAACCACCGACATATAAGGATGATTCTCAATGATCCCCACCGATTCCAGCGGAAACGGCAGATGAAATCTGCGTTTGACCTTACTCAGATCAACACAACTGACCGGCATGGTATTTCCTCCTTTTCCTCTTTCAACTTACCCTGCCTGCCCGGTGTTTTCAAGAACGATGGCACAAAAACAATATTTATTTGGCACGAACAGGCATTGAGTTCCTGCTTTATTCCGGTATAATAACATGGAAACGGCACATATCCAACAATCAAATTCAACGGAGAAACAGGATGGACATCGCAGGACGGAACATTGAAAGCAAATGGAAATTCAGGCTCGGAACTCTCCACGGAGAATTGCAGGATCTGGTTCCGGAAGACATGACCCAGTACCGCAAGGAGGAAAACGGCGGCGGTAAGACTGAAATCTGGACGGGGCACCCTGCATACGGACAGGACTTCCAGGTCAAGGTTGTATGGGAAGAAAAAGAAGATCGCCTGTATGCCGGCAGAATCTCCTATTCCGGTTATAAGGGGGCGCTTTTCATTGAGGAAATTCATTTCCCCATTGTAACATATCCTCGTTGCAAAGATTCCGGTTTTCTCTGGGGCGGCAGTGACATGGGGTTGATCGTGAATCCTGCGATGCTGAATGAAAAAGCATGGGAAGGGACATATTGCTCCATGCAGTTCGCGGCGTTTCTGAACGGGAAGGAACCGGGAATTTATTTCGATCACCGCGACACCCGCCACAGTTCAAAAAGCGGACGTTATCAAATCACGGAAACAGAACAGATTTACAGTTGCATTCATTTTATCGGCAACTCCGAAACGCCGGCAAAGGAATATGCCCTGCCTTATGAAAACTGCATCGGGGTCTTTCAGGGCGGATGGTTCGAAGCAGGGCAGATTTATAAGAAATGGGCGCTGCAGCAGAGCTGGGCTGTAAACAGAAGACACAAAAATCCGCTCCGGCACATCGGCATGTGGGTCTGGAACAGAGGACTCGCAGAAGAGGTGGTTCCTCCGGTTCTGAAACTTCAAGAAGATTCAGGTTCAATTCCTGTTGCGCTTGACTGGTACTGGTGGCATCACAATCCGTATGATACGGATTATCCGGACTTCTGGCCTCCGCGTGAAGGGGAGGAAAAATTCAAGGCGGATGTGGCGGAACTCAGGAAACACGGAATTTTCACACAGGTCTACGTCAACGGCATGACATGGGATATGGACGGCGCCTCATGGAAGGAGGGCGGGAATGAATCCGTTGTCATCCTGCGGGACGGAAATCCGCGCGCGGTCGCGTTTAATCAGTTCAACTATCATCGCCTCGGTTACATGTGCGGGGAGTCTCCGAAGTTTCAGGATAAGATGTCCGTTCTTGTAAGACGCCTTCGGGAGAGCGGGCTCGACGGCCAGTATCTGGACATGATCGGCTGTGCGAGCTACACACCGTGTTACAATCCCGCACACCATCATCCGCGGGGAGACTCCGCCGCAGGAGTGGAGGGGTTCCGGAATATGCTTACGCGCCTGAAAGCGGAGAATCCGGGCTTCCCTCTCTCCACGGAATGCAGCAATGAGGCTTATATGGACCTTGTCGACAGCGTCATCACCTGCGGAACGGTGTCTGCCGAACGCATGGGCAGCAACATGGAGTTCGTCCCTCTGTTTACCTCCATCTATCACGGCAGTCTGGCGGTATTCGGCAGTTATGCGCTGCCGGACGGCATCCCCTCATGGGACCCCCTTTGGCCGGACAAGGAACGCTGGCAGGGCGAGGAACCGTGGCATCGACTCTATCCCGATCAGTTTTTCATTGAGCTGGCGCGGGATGTGGCATGGGGAGTTCAGCCGATGGTCTGCAATCTCAGCAGAAAAATACAGGAAGATCCCGAATTCAGGGAACCTTACCGCTTCATTCTTGAAACGGCGAAGTTCTATCACGCAAACAGAAAATTTCTTTTCGACGGCGCCATGCTCTCCCCCGAAGGATTTCAATGCGGGAAAAAAGAGGTGAAATTCATGAAACGGATGATTTTCACAAAAAAGAAAGACAGCGCCGTGATCGTAAAGACACTTCCGGTAATTCTCCACAGCATCTGGAAAGCGCCGGACGGAGAAAAGGCTCTGATTCTGGCAAATTATACGGGCTGTGAGCAGGAATGGAGCTATCAGAAACAGTCCGGGAAAATTCCGGCACACTCTTACCGGAAAATCACGCTTCCGTAAGCTTCAGCAATTTCTGCATAAAAAAAGCAGCATCCGTTCTGCCGGATGCTGCTTTTGCAAAACTCAAGCTGAACTCAGCCGCGACGACGCTGTGAGCGGCGTTTCTTTTCGCTGGGCTTCTCGAAGTGTCTTCTGTTGCGAAGTTCCTTGAGGGTGCCTTCTTTGTCAAGCTTCTTTTTGAGTCGGCGAAGAGCTCTGTCGATCGGTTCGCCTTTCTTCATGCGAATTTCTGTTGCTTCCATTGTGTTCACCCCCTTCCGAGATAGATATCTTTTCCTGATTTATTCATTTGCAAAACCGGCTTCATCGACCAGCAGGTCGCGAAGTTTACTCAAAGCCTGATTCTGAATCTGGCGGACACGTTCACGGGTCCTGCCGATCTCCTGGCTGACCTCTTCCAGTGTTCTGGAACGGGTGCCGTCAAGACCGAAACGCATTTTCAGAATCATGCGTTCCCGTTCATCCAGCTCGCCGAGCAGGTCAACCAGACGCCCGACGGATTCCACATCGCTCAGGATGCGATCGGGAGTCATGGCTCCGCGGTCGGGAATAATGTCCTGAAACTCTCCGTCCTCGCCCTGCTGAATCGGGTCATGCAGTGAAAAGGTTCTCAAATCCGCCAGGCGCAGCCCGGCAACGGTCCTTTCACTGTAATCCAGATCCTTTGCGATTTCCGCATCGGTGGGCTCGCGTCCGAGCTTCTCGGCAAGTTTCATACGGATCGACTTGATCTTGTTGATCTTGCCGGCGGACTGCACCGGAATACGGATGATACGGCTCTGATTCGCAAGAGCGCGGCGCATGGACTGTTTGATCCACCACGCGGCATAAGAACTGAATTTCGCCCCTTTTGCGGGATCAAATTTCTCCACGGCGCGCATCAGACCGATATTGCCCTCGGAAATCAGGTCCAGCAGCGGAAGCCCGAGCCCTTTGAAGTCATGCGCAATCTTGACAACCAAACGCAGATTCGCCTTGATCAGCGTGGCGCGCGCTTCATCATGCGCCATATTATCATTGCCGTGAATCTTCGCGGCAAGATCGACCTCCTGCTCTTTCGTAACCAGAGAGATCTGCCCGATATCCTGCATATAAACTTTCATCGTGTCGTTTTTGGAGACGACGCCGACTTTGCTGCCCGGCAACTGATCTTTCTTCTCTTCATCAAGTTCAGCTTCATTTTCCACGGCTTCGGCAGTCTCCGCAGGTTCCGGTTCGGGAACCACCTGCAACGTAGCAGGCGCATAATCGGTCTTATCAGGAAGCTGCCTGGTCTTTTCGGCAACGGGTTTTGCGCTTTTCTTTGCCTTGACTTCCGGTTCTTTCTTCGCGGATGCTTTCGGGACAGGTTTGACCGTTTCCTCTTTCACCGGAACAGATTTCGCCGCAGGTTTGGCAACAGGCTTCGCAACGGGTTTCACCGGAACTTTTGCCGCGGGCTTCACGGCAGGCTTGACAGGAGTCTTTGCCGATGGTTTCGCGACAGACCTGACGGGCACAGTTTCCGCAGGAACCGCCTTAACAGGAACTTTGGCTTTAGCCGTTGCTTTTCCAGAAGCTTTCGGGACAGGTTTTGCAACGGGTTTCACCGGAACCTTCACCGGAACAGATTTCGCTTTTGCAGAGGATTTCAGAGACTTCGCCGGCGCAACCGCTTTTACGGGTACGGGCGCTGTTTTCGCCGGAACTTTTCTGTTTTTATCTTGATCGGCTGTTTTGACAGGAACCGCGGCTTTTTTCACAGGCAGAATTTTTGCAGAAGGCTTACTTGATTTTTTTTCGATATTTTTCTTTGAGACAACTGTTTTTTTTACAGGACTGACTTTTTTACTGCCGGAAGACTTCATGCTTTTCGGAGATTCTTTACTGTTTTTTGTTTTGAGCTGCGGAACAGATTTCTTTTCTGTCTTAGCGCCTGCGGAGGAAACTTTCTTCGCGTCATTCTTCTTTTTAGAGAGAGATGAAGATTTCATCGGCTTACCAGCCTCCTTGCCATTTAGCACTATTGACTTTTCCATTATTGCGTTTATTATAACGTATGCTTTCATTTTACAGGATCAATGCTCCACCTGCGAAACGAGAGTGCACAGCAGAGTCTGCGGTGCAAATAAGTTTATATTATAACACCTGAAAAGCGATTTGTCAAGTGGCACAGAACAATAAATTCTTTGAAAAACACATAAAACAGTGGTTGAAGCAGTTCCGGGTTACGGGAAACACGGTTTCCCTGGTGGATGAAGGCGTAATATCACTGACTACGCTTGCCGTCGCGCTCAAAGCGGAGCGTCCCTTACTCATTGAACTTCCCGGCTATGCCATGGGGGAAAAAGTCAAAGCGGAAATGGAGCTCTGGGCAAAAACACTCGGCATCGGCAAAAGAATTGAAATTCTGCCGGACGGAACTTCCTGCGGCAAAAAGCTGGCGGAAGCGGAAATCCCCCGCGCGACCCTGCTCAATACCGTACTTCACGCGCCTCCCGACATTCTGCTGGCGTCTTCCGCCGCCGTAATGTCACCCGCCCCGCCGCCGGAAAAAATGCGCAGTTCCGAACTGACCCTGAAAAAAGGAATGGAGCTTCCCCTCGGGCGTCTCGCAGAAATGCTGGTGGAGATGGACTATGACGACGAACCGGAAGTCACACAGCCCGGAGAGTTTTCGCGGAGAGGCGGCCTGATTGATATTTTCTCTCCGGCGCAGAATTATCCGGCGAGAATCGAATACTGGGGCGATACCATCGACTCAATCCGGCAGTTCACCCCCGAAACACAGAGTTCGGTCAGGGAAATTTCCGAGTATAAGCTCATCATGCGTTCCGGTTCGGAGGAGGAGGGCGAATCCGACGGAAAAAGCGACTTTACCGATTATGTCCGGCTCTTTCAACCGATGATCCTGCGCGTTTTCCCGGAGGAAAGCCGGAAAAGCCTCGAACGCTTCTTCGATCCGCCGGTTCTTGACAAATGGGAAAAACTGAAAAGGGACCCCCTCTGGAGCAATGCGGTACAGTTGCTCGATGTGGCGGAAAGCGCCAAACTGCCGCCGGATTCCGCCATGCAGTGCCCCGTGTTCCCATCCTCCCGGCACATCCTGCACATGGTTCCGCAGGGAGCCGAGGAGAATCTTTCCGAACTGGTGCGCCAGATCAGTTCCAACCTCATCCGGCAGCTTGCAGACGAGTCTTACAAAATCTCCATCGCGGGAAGAACCGAAGGCGATCTTCTCAGTCTCAGGGACTGGCTCAGGAACGAAGGGCTTGACTCTCTCGAATCCATTGAGTGCATCCAGGCTGAGGTACCGTGCGGGATTTTCCTGCCGGATGAGAATTTCGCACTCTTTTCCGAGTATGAACTTTTCTCCTCGCCGCGGCGTCTTCTCTCCCATAAGACAATCGTGCCGGAAATTGAAGACGATACCGGGGAACAGGTCCATGACACGATCGAAGAAGCGGTGTCCGCCGATATGGAGGAAGGGGATTACGCGGTTCACATCAACTACGGCATCTGTATCTACCACGGTCTGAAAACGATCCATGAAAAGGACCGTTCGTATGAGGCGCTCGACCTTGAGTTCGATAACGATTCCCGTGTCTATGTCCCGATCTGGCAGGCGCACTGCGTTTCACGTTATATCGGCTCACAGAAAGGAACCGTCAGACTCAGCAGGATCGGCAGCTCCAAATGGAACAAAATCAAAAGCGAAGCCGCAGGCTCCGTCCGGTCGCTTGCACTTGACATGCTCCGGATCCACGCAATGCGCTGCCAGGCAAAGGGCTGTTCGTTTCCGCAGGACGATCTTCAGCAGAGACTGTTCGAAAAATCCTTTCCGTTCACCGAAACCCGGGACCAGCTCCGCGCCGCGGAGGAGATCAAGCGGGATATGGAGTCGCCGCGCCCGATGGACCGTCTGCTCTGCGGCGATGTCGGCTACGGGAAAACCGAGGTCGCGATGCGGGCGATCTTCAAATGCGTCATGTCCGGAAAACAGGCGGCGATTCTCGTTCCGACCACCGTTCTTGCACAACAGCACTATTACAATTTCCTGGAACGGTTTGCGGAATACCCGTTCATCATCGAAACCCTGAGCCGCTTCAAAACCAAAGGTGAACAGGCGATGATCGTCGAACGGATGAATGAAGGCAAAGTCGATATCGTCATCGGCACGCACCGTCTTCTCCAAAGCGACGTCAAGTTCAAGAATCTGGGGCTGGTCGTTGTCGACGAAGAACAGCGGTTCGGCGTGGTCCACAAAGAAAAGCTCAAAAACCTGCGGACCACGGTGGATGTACTGACCATGACCGCAACCCCGATTCCCAGAACGTTGTATTTTTCGATGTCCGGCATGCGGGACCTGAGCACGATCATGAGCGCTCCGGTTCAGCGGCTTCCCGTTCATACCGTCGTTTCACAGTATGACGACAGCATCGTGGCGGCGGCGATCACGCGGGAACTCCAGCGCGGCGGGCAGGTTTACTATCTTCACAACCGGGTCGGCTCCATCGACGAAACGGCGGAACGTCTGAAGGCGCTGGTCCCGCAGGCGAAATTCGGAATCGGGCACGGACAGATGAATGAGACGGAACTGGAGGATGTCATGAGCTCATTCATCGAAGGCAGGACCGATGTACTGGTCTGCACCACGATCATCGAGTCCGGGCTTGACATCCCGAATGCCAACACGATCATCATCGAACGCGCCGACAGGTTCGGGCTCGCTGAACTCTACCAGCTCCGGGGACGCGTCGGACGCTGGAGCCGCCAGGCATATGCGTATCTGCTCCTGCCGCGCAACTCCATTCTGACGGGCAACGTCCGCAAGAGAATCGCGGCGATGCGCAAATACACCCACCTCGGTTCGGGATTCAAGCTTGCGCTGCGCGACCTTGAGATCCGCGGCGCGGGAAATATCCTCGGCGCAGAGCAGAGCGGACACATCAACGCGATCGGCTTCAATCTGTACTGCCAGCTTCTCAGGACCGTAACCTCGCGGTTGAAAGGCGTGGAAGTTTCCCTGAAGAAAGAATGCAATGTGTTCATTGACTTTGTGGATTACTCCCTGACGACGGTCGAAGGCAAAATCCCGGCGGCGTTTCCGGAAGAATACATCAATTCGCCGCGCCTGCGCCTGGACGCCTACCGGCGCGTGGCGATGATCAATGATCTGACAGTGCTCGAAAGTTACCGGCAGGAGCTGCAGGACCGTTTCGGCAGACTCCCCCGCGCGGCTGAAAATCTGTTTGTCTGCGCCGGAATCCGGATCATCGGAATTCTTGCGAACCTTGATTCGATCTCGTGCGCCGACGATAAAATCATTCTGGAAAGGGCGCATGAAATTCTGAAACCGGACGGAAAAATCCCGCGTCTGCCCTCAGGTACAAATCCCGATTCGAAGCTGCGCTTTATGAAGATGCTCCTTGAGAAAATTTTCCTGAAAAAGTAGCATTTTTATTTGTATTTATAGAATAAGGCAGTATTTTAAAAAGCGCAATCTCAATGGGATTATGAAGTTTCATTAAGGTTTGCAGGCAAGGCAGTTAGGAATGCCGGAAAACAGGCTTGCGCACGCTGAAAAAAAATGCGGATGGAACCGTTCCTGGTTTCCGGTTGGGGTTCTTATTATAAATTCTGAATAAAAATAAAATTAGTCTGGAGAGTTATCAATGACAAAAAGAGATCTCGTGGTAAAAATCGCAGCGGACACCAATCTGATTCAGAGCGATGTCGCGAATGTCGTTCAGAAGACACTGGATTATATCGCGGAGGAACTGGTTGCCGGAAGAAACATCGAACTGAGAAATTTCGGCGTATTTGAAATCAAGGTCCGCAAGAGCCGCAAGGGACGCAACCCGAACAAGCCCGAAGTGACAGTGGCGATTCCGGAACGTGTCGTCGTCAAGTTCAGAGCAGGGAAAGAACTCAGAGAGCGCATTGCGAAACTCGTTTCTCAATAATTGCTTTATTTCTTTATTAAGCTCTTGATATAAATGCGCCTTGCTGTTATTTTACCGCAGGGCGTTTTTTTTTTAACACCTGAAGTTGTTGACCCAGAAATAGAGAAAGATTGTATCATGTCCAAGATTTCGACTCCGCCGCCGGGAACAGGCGATATTTTCCCGGATGAGGTAAATTCGTGGCTCGCCATCGAAAACGCCGCACGCCGTGTATTCGGCCTTTACGGGTATGGAGAGATCCGCACCCCCATTTTTGAATATACGGAAGTGTTTCAGCGCGGACTCGGAGACGAAACGGAAGTCGTAAAGAAGGAAATGTACACTTTCGAGGATCGCGGCGGACGCAGTCTTACGCTCCGCCCTGAGGGAACCGCGGGCGTGATGCGCGCCCTTTCCGGAACCGATGCAATGAACGGTGTGGAAAACCGTGTATTCTACATCGGCCCCATGTTCCGCGGTGAAAAACCCGCCGCAGGGCGCCGCCGCCAGTTCCATCAGATCGGCGTGGAAAACGCCGGGCGCGTCGCTCCCGCTCTTGACGCCGAGTGTATTTTGTCCCTGACGCAGTTTCTTGAGGAGATCGGCGTCGGCGGCTTCAACCTCATGATCAATACGCGCGGCGTGCCGGAAGACAGAAAACCTGCGGAAGATGCTTTGCGCGAACATTTCAAACCGGTTATTGATTCCATGTGCGACGACTGCAAAAGCAGGCTGGAACGCAATGTCTGGCGCATTCTCGACTGTAAACAGCCGGAATGCCAGGCGCATATCGCTTCCGCACCCGATGCGGCATCGCTGTTTGCGCAGCCGTCCCGCGATTATTTCAACCAGGTCTGCGACATCCTGACCTCTCTCAACGTCAAATTCACAGTGGAACCCCGTCTCGTGCGCGGGCTCGACTATTACGTGCATACGGTTTTCGAACTCACCCATTCCGGACTCGGAGCTCAGAATGCAATTGCAGGCGGCGGACGCTATGAACTCAATCTGCCCGGTTTCAACAAACCCGTGCACGGCGTCGGTTTCGCCGCGGGAGTGGAACGCCTGCTGATCGCCCGGGAAGCTCTCGGCGTCAAGCCGGAGCCGGTCCGGACGCCGGATATCTATCTGATCTCTCTCGGCGCGCGCGCTCTTTCATTCAATTGGAAACTTGCTTATGAATTGCGCCGCAACGGTCTCTATGCAGCCGTCGAAGCCGAAGAAAAGAGTATGAAGTCCCAGATGCGTTCCGCGGACCGCCTGAAGGCGGCGAGGGTTCTGATCGTGGGAGATTCCGAGCTGGACAGCGGGACCGCCGTTCTCAAACAGATGTCGGACGGCTCCCAGCGCCAGATCGCATTGAATGCAGTAAAGGAAGAATTGTTCAAATGACGACAAGCCGGATTTACAACGTAAATATTGCCAAGCAGTACCCGCTCCCCACTCCGCAGGAGATTCTTGAGGAACTCCCGCTGACTTTCGTGGAGACGGATACCATTTACAGATTCAGAAAAGAAATTGAAAACATCATTCTCCGCAAGGACAGCCGTATCCTCGTCATCGCGGGCCCCTGCTCCATCGACAGCATTCCCGCGGCGCTGGAATATGCCTCCGCGCTGAAAAAACTTCAGCAGAAAGTCTCCTCGAAAATGGTGCTGATCATGCGCGCCTATTTTGAGAAGCCGCGCACAACGCTCGGCTGGAAAGGGCTGGTTTACGATCCCGACCTCGACAGCTCCTTCAATATTGAAAAAGGGCTCCGCCTTTCCCGCAAGCTCCTGCTGGAACTGGTCCGCATGGAACTTCCCGCAGCGACCGAATTCCTTGATCCGATCATGCCGCAGTATTTCGCTGATCTCATCACATGGGCGGCGATCGGAGCCAGAACCGTGGAGTCCCAGACCCACCGTCAGCTTGCCAGCGGGCTCTCCATGCCGGTCGGCTTCAAGAATGCAACGGACGGTTCCATCAATGTGGCGATCGACGCCATCCGCACCGCGCTTGCGAAACACTCTTTCCTCGGCATCATCAACGACGGGCGCACCGGAGTGTTCAGCACGAAAGGCAATAAATTCGGGCACGTGGTCCTGCGCGGCGGACAGCATATGCCGAACTACGGTTCGGAGAATGTCGCATTCGCAGTGGAGCTGATGAAGAAGCTGAAACTTACGCCTTCGATCATCATCGACTGCAGTCATGCAAACTCCATGCGCAACCCGCTGAACCAGCCGAAAATTTTTGATGACGTCGTAGAGCAGATCCGCGGGGGGCAGACGGCGATCAGCGGCGTGATGCTGGAAAGCTATATCAAGACAGGCCGCCAGGACATCACCTCCAAAGGCAAGATCATCCCCGGCGTCTCCCTCACCGATCCGTGTCTCGGCTGGGCGGAAACCGAAGCGGCGATTCTGAAAGCATATGAAAACCTGCCGTAAGGCATTAATGAAACGAAAGCGGAGTCATGGCAAATTCCAATAATATCATCAGAAAGTCACAGGACGAACAGGCAAAAAGAACTTTCTTTTTCCTGCCGATTCTGGATTCCTATATTCTCAGGGAATTCATGATTCCTTTTTCGATTCTTCTTTTTGCTTTCATTTTCCTGTTCCTGATCGGCGATGTGTTCAACGATCTCGGAGATTTTCTCGAACATAAGGCGTCCTTTATGCTCGGCGTCAAATATTTCGCCTACAAAATGCCGGGAAACATCCGTTTCGTCCTGCCGATCTCCGTCCTGCTGGCGTGTATGTACACGCTGGCGAACTTCGGGAGAAACCGTGAAATCACCGCCATGCGCTCCTCCGGGATCTCGCTGGTGCGCTGCGGCTTCGCCATTTACTGCGTGGGATTTGTCGTCATGCTCGTGAATTTCTGGTTCAACGAGCAGGTGATCCCCTATTCGGAACAGCAGTCCACGATCCTGATTGAAAAACTGAAAAATCCCAAGTATGACGAACGCATGTATAAAATGCTCCAGTACCGGAGCAGCGACAAACTCCGCGACTGGCTCTTTCAGGACTTCGATCAGGATGGAATTCAGCATGAAGTCATCCTGAAGAAATATTATACCGGCGACGACGGCAAAAAGGTTCTGGACTGGGACCTCCGCGCCGCCGAGGCTAAATATGTGGATGGTCAGGGCTGGGTCTTCAAGAAAGTGGTCCGCACGCCTTATAATAAACGGTTCTTCCTGCCCGGCAGCCCTGAACGCATCGAGGAACTCAGGATTTCCGCGGAGGAAATTCCCGAAAAACCGGATGACATCGTCAACGCCGTCAAACCGCCTGAGGAACTCTCCTCATGGACCATCTACCACATGCTGACGGACAACAAGGCGATGGTGGCTTCCCTGCGCGGCATGTATGAGACAATCCTTTACTACCGGCTCGCATTCCCGACGGTCTGTTTCCTCTGCGTTTTCCTGGCGCTTCCGATGGCGGCGAAGAACGAACGCGGCGGCATCTTTCTTTCCATCATCACGGCTGTCGTCGTGATCGTGGTCTACCAGGTCATGACGGAAATCTTCCTTGTTCTGGGCAAACAGGGCATTGTCCCTCCCATCGTAGGCGGACTGACTCCGACCGTGGCATTTCTACTCTACGGCTGGTTCTTCGTGATCCGCAAGGCAGGATGATTCAGACCGCATCTTGGTTTTGATCGCATAAGGGAAATGTGCCGACAACATGGCAAGCGCTTTCGCTTTGTCCACGTCGGACAGTTTTTCCATGAGTGCAATGATTTCCTTTTCCACCGGCGGGCGTCCGTGATCCATTCCCAGCGGCAATACCACCAGATCGGGAAACAGTTTTTCCATCGTCTCCAAAGGCAGGCGTTTTGTCTTTTTTCCGCTGATAATGCCGCTGATGTAAGATTGATTCAGCCCCACTTTTCTTGCAAAAGCGCTTTGCGAATCCCGCTTGTTCCTCCAGCACAACAGCCGTAATGCGTCCTTGATTCTATCACTGTTGGTCATAAAAATTCCTCCGAGAAACTATTACGGCTGAAATGAAAAGTTGAAAATATTCTACGAAAAAAGCTTGACTTTCTATATCTATCAGTACATTTTATTTCTATTAGTAATAAATCTAATAAAAAAGAGTTTCTGTTTATGATCGCTGTAATTACTCCATAAACAACCTTTCCGCACAAACAAATGACAGAAAGTAAGAATTATGATTACCATCCAGCCTAATCGATATGCCACAGCAGTCATAAGTATTGTTGCCCTGTTACCAAAATATCTGACACTTCTAAAGCGCTCCCTGTTCGGAGGAAAGAAGCATATTCTAATTATTAAGTATGATAGAGTCGGAGATTTGGTGCTTTGGATTCCTTATGCGTCTGTACTGCGGAATTTTTTTTCAAAATCCGAATACGACATTACGATGGAAATCCGAAAAGAAAATATTGATTTCGTAAGAATACTAAATATTACAGACCATATAATTGTCCATTCTGATTATCGTAATCGGTGGCAATATCTTTTTCAGCGAATATTCTTTTGGGGGTGCCATTATTATGATATCATCATCGCTCCATTGCATGCCAGTGATCTGGTAATTCCATATCGTCCCCAACAGTCTATTGCTTTTCGGAATCGCTTTTGCAAAGAACTTATTACAAAAAACGGAACTAAGTATGACTCTATTGTACCAGCTGATCAATTGAGTGTGAATGACTCTTATCAGGCAATTCTTGATTATTTTCATATTAGTAAGGCACTCCCCCCATATCAGGATTTTTATTTTTCTTGGAATACCAAGATTTCTACCCCGAAAAAGCCTTACATTGTCATTTGTACTGGTGCCAGCGATACAAAAAGGTGCTGGGAGAAAAAAAAATTTTTGAATCTCATCCAGAAATTGATATCACTTTACAAGAAAAATATTTTACTTCTTGGTGTTGCTGAAGAATATGCTAACAATGAATGGATACGAATTCATTCTGCAGACTCAAAATACATTTGGAATCTTTGCGGCAAAACAACAATTCAGGATCTTTTCAAACTAGTAAAAAGTGCATGTTTTCTTGTATCTAATGAAACAGGAACGGCACACATTGGTGTTGCAACAGGAACTACAACATTTATCATTTGTGGAGGTGGAGACTATGGACATTTTGTCCCCTATCCAGAAAATCTGGAAGGGAAGCGCGTTTTTTCTATTTTTACAGAAAAACAGGATTGTTTTAAATGCAAATGGGATAATCCAGAATGTCTATCTAAAGATACTTTCCCATGTATCTCTGCTATTTCTGAAAATCAAGTTATATCAGCCATAAAACGGCATATCTCAAAAGAAATATTGACATCCCATGAGTAACTAGGGGCCGCATATGTCTGATAATAATACTACTTTGGTTTTTACAAATGACTTTCTGCTGCACTCTCCGCAAAATAATGCAGTCAAGCACACATTTCTACAATCACTCCTGAATATCCCAATAAAAACAGCAACGGGAAAACAACTTATATCATTGACAGAAAAAAGAGATGGACAGGGAGAAATATTTTCCAGAGAACAATTTTTTTTATTAAGTCAAATATCTTTATCACCTATAGATTCTTACTTCTTTTTTGACAAGAAAAAGATCACAAATGAATCAATCTCTTACCTGAAACAATTTTGTAATGAAAATACAATTATTATTGGAATAGAACTAAGCCTTTGTCTTAGAGAAATTCTGACATCTATCAACTGCCGGTATATTAACTTCTGGTTTCATCCATACCATCTCTTTGATGATATATTCTTTGGGATTGCGACAAACAATGAAATAATATTCGACAAGCTTCATGCGTATATGATTCCTGAAGATTATTTCTACTTCTATGCTATGTATTGGAAAGAAAAAATTAACAAAATGCAGAATCTTGAAAATTTATTTAGTATAGAAGAAAATTCAGCTATATTTATAGGACAAACAATGAAAGATCAAAGTATTGAAAGAGATGGCATATTTTTAAATATTACTCATTTTCCTGAAATTTGCAGAAAAGAATTTCCTCATTACTCTAAAGTATATTATATCCCGCATCCATACGAGAAAAAAATGCGGTTGGCCCCGAAAACTGGACAACTTGACTTGGTGTAAAATGCCCGTT
>ERZ1673738.1032-NODE-1032-length-44809-cov-9.983912_pt1 | contig 44809 bp, 41 predicted proteins | sample MGYA00580198_ERZ1673738 | MGnify/ENA primary metagenome ERZ1673738 (study PRJEB41218, sample SAMN15661784) | gut metagenome | host: Homo sapiens | place: Canada: London | collected 2015-08-20/2019-03-30 | study: EMG produced TPA metagenomics assembly of...
CCGGGCGTTACTTTGATTAAAAATTTTCCTGCGCCGGGCGTTACTTTTATTAAAATTTTTCCCGTGCCGGGCGTTACTTTGATTAAAAATTTTCCTGCGCCGGGCGTTACTTTTATTAAAATTTTTCCCGTGCCGGGCGTTACTTTGATTAAAAATTTTCCTGCGCCGGGCGTTACTTTTATTAAAAATTTTCCCGTGCCGGATGTTGCTTTTATAAAAACAAAACCCTCGATAATCGACTTATACGAGGGCTTTTATGTCTTAATTAAGTTTTTGATTACGGATTATGCGTTCAGACCTCTGACGGAGCGAACGATGTGCGCCGCGTATTTTTCGGCGACGTTAATCCCGGTTACCTTTTCAAATTCTTTGAAAAACGCGTTGGAGTTTACTTCGCAGAGAATAAGTCCGCTTTTGCCGAAAAGAAAATCTATTCCGCAATAGTCGAGTTTGAGTATGCGGGCGATTTTTTCCGCCAAAGTCACGGTTTTTTCGTCTGCGTCGAACGCTTCGCCCCTGCCGCCTGCGGAAACGTTTGAGCGGAAATCTCCCGCCGACGTTCTTTTCATCGCGCCGACGTATTTCCCGCCGACAACGATAACGCGAAGGTCCGTTCCTTTGCTTTCGGCGATAAACTTCTGATAAACGTGAGGAACGAATCTGAGCCGATCCGCCGCGTCGGCAAGTTCCGCCTTATCGCAAACGATATGCACGCCTTTTCCGAGCGAACCGTAACATTCCTTAACGATCATCGGAAACCCGAGTTTGTCGGCGAGAAAATCGATTGATTCGCCGTTTGTCGCGGCGTAAGGCGAGTAGCACAGCGGCGCGGAATAGGTTTCGGGCATCGGAATTCCGAAGCCGGAAAGTTTGATATAAGTAAGCATTTTATCATCGCACACGGTCATCGCGTCGTAGCAATTAAAGCATTTCAAACCGTTTTTTTCGAGTTGCAGAAGGGCGTGCTTGTCCTTATCGTAAAAAACGCAGAAATCGTAGCCGATATATTTCACGGCGATTTCTCCGTCCGAAATTCCGCACGCGGAAACGTCGAGCGGGCGGATATCGGCTTCGACGCCGATTTTTTCAAATTCTTCTTTCAGCCTGAGCGGCTGGTTGAGTTGGTTCGCTTCTTTTGCGAAAGCGTTAATTATTATCAAGCCTTTCATAGTTTTCTATTTTAGGGGCAAAACCCCGAAAAGTCAAACGCTTGCGCGAAAAACGAAACAAAAACCGAAAAAACCTCTTTTAAAAACGATAAAACGCCGCAAATATGAAAGAATTGTGTAAAAATATCGGTCGATTAAATATAATTGACAAAAATCGCTTTATATTATATTATTAAACACAGATACTCAGGGGATTTTTGTTTATTCAGGAGATTTTTGTATGTTCGGCTACGTAAAACCCGACACGCCGTATCTGTACATAAAGGACGATACGCTTTATAAGTCGCTTTATTGTTCCGTATGCAAAAGCATAGGGAAGATTTGCGGTCAGCGCGCTCGGCTCGGTTTAACGTATGACATAGCGTTTATGTCCGCCTTTATTCACAACGTTGCGGGCGTTGACGTTAAAATCGAAAAAAAACATTGTATCGCTCACCCGATAACGAGCCGCCCGATTGCCGATCGCGACGATATAACCGATTTCTGCGCCTGCGCCAACGTCGCGCTCGCTTATTATAAAATCGAAGACGATATCGTGGACGGCAACGGAGGACAGATAAAAAAGTTGTTTTTCTCCAAGGGCAATAAAAGAGTGGAGAAAAAGCACCCCGAAATAGGCGAGATTATCCGCAGAAGATATTCGGAACTTCGCAATCTTGAAAAAGCCGAGTGCGACAGCGTCGATATGGTTTGCGAACCGTTCTCGCAGATGATGGTTGAACTTTGCAACGCCGCTCTTGCCGGAACAAAATACGGAAAAGACGGGAAAGACGACGAGAAGAAATTTAACGGCGTTGAGCAACTTGCGTATTATCTCGGCAAGTGGATTTATCTTATCGACGCGCTCGACGATTACGACAAGGATATCAAAGAGAAAAACTACAATCCGTTTTATTTCTGTTTCGGGAAAGAACCCGATTTCGGTTTGCTCCTCAAAAATCGCGGACAGGACGTTTCGTTTGTGTTCTCGTCGGTTTTCTCGGGGCTTAAAGAAGCGTTTGACGAGTGCGTATTCAAATTCGATTCCGCGCTCATCGGCAATATAATTCTCAGAGGGATTCCCTCTGTAACGTCAAAAACTTTCAAAAAGGAAAAAAAGAAAAATGGCAAATAATTTATACGGCTTATTCGGGCTTGACGAAACTTGTACCGACGAACAACTCGACGCGGCTTACGGAACGTTGCGTTCGCAGTATGCCGAGGACAGATTTTTAGAGGGCGAAGCGGGTAATATCGCCGCGAAAAAACTCACCGAACTCGACAACGCTTACCGCGATATAATCGCGATGCGCAGAGAGGCGGCGGGCGGAAATTCTTCCGCGAGCAACGCTTTCGGCTCGGTCGAGGAAAAAATCAAGAACGGCGACCTTGCGGGCGCGCAGAGCGAACTCGATTCGTTCAACGAACGTAACGCGGAGTGGCATTATCTGCAGTCGGTTGTGTTCTATAAGAAAAAATGGACGAACGAGAGTAAAAAACAACTCGAAATCGCAATGCAGATGGATTCGTCCAACGAAAAATATAAAACCGCGTATAACAAACTCGTCGATAAAATCAAATCCGATTCGGACAGGAGTTTCTCGAGTTATTCCGGCGACAAAAACGGAAAGCGTTATCGCGGCGACGAAACGGGCGCGCCCCAGATGGGCGGCGATTCCTGCATCGACTGGTGCTGCCAGATGGCTATCTGCAACATCGCTCTGAACTGCTGCTGCAACAGTTGCCATTAAAGCGGCGAGACGGGCTAAATAACGATGAAGCAATCCAGACTTATCGCGCTGTCCGCAATCGCGACGGCGTTTTCGGTGGTGTTTATGTCGCTCGGCGCGCTTATCCCCGCGTTCGATTATTCGGGGATATTCATGGCGAGCCTTTGCGTTATGATCCCGCTTTCAAAAAAGAGCGCTAAGGCGGGTTTTCTGACCTACGCGGCGACTTTGTGTTTAAGTTGCGTGCTTGTGGGCGCCACCACGGCAAGATGGGAATTAATAGTGATTTACGGCTTGTTTTTCGGGCTTCATCCGACCGTAAATTACCTTTTTCGCGAAAAGAATTTCAACAAATATATCGCTTTGCTCATAAAAACAGCGTGGTTTATCGGCGTGTTGATACTGATCTACAACGTATTCACCGATTTTTTATTCGACGCGAGTTTTTTGCAGAAAGAATGGGTTAAAAAATATATTTATCTGATTCTCGTGGTCGGCGGCGGAGCGTTGTTCGTCGTTTACGATTTTCTGATGCTGAGATTTCAGCGTGTCACGGACGCGCTGGTCGCAAAAATGAATTTGTAAAGTATTTATAAAGCATTTGTAACGCGCCGTAACGCTACCGTGAAAATAAATTTGTAAAAACAACCGTAATCTTAAATGCCGGCGGAATCCCGCTCGACCGACAAGCAGATTATCAAGAAATTTTAAAGGGGATTTACGTCGGAGGAATGATGGAAAAAAACGAGGAATACGTCGGCATTGTCGAACGGATAGGTTCCGGCGGCGAGGGGATAATAAAAAACGGAGAATACACTGTTTTCGTTCCGTACGCTCTCCCTACCGAAAAGATTAAATACAGAGTTCTGAAAGTAAAAAAGAACGTTGCTTTCGGCAAAATGACCGAGTTATACGTTCCCGCGGAGGATAGAGTAAGACCGAAATGCTCCGTTTACGAAAAGTGCGGCGGCTGTCAACTTCAGCACCTTAAATATAAATTGCAACTTCAGTTGAAGAGGAAAACGGTTAAGGACTGCCTTTCAAAAATAGCGTTTATCGACGAGAAGGTTTCGTCCGTCGTGCCGAGCGAACTCGAATACGAATACAGAAATAAACTTCAACTGCCGATAAGAACGGAAAGATACGGCGTCGCGGTAGGCTTTTTCGCTCAGAACAGCCACAGAATCGTGCCTATAAACGATTGTCCGATTCAGCCTTGCTGGTGTAAAAAAATTATCAAAGCCACGCGGAGATATATTTCGGAGTGCGACGTTACGGCTTATAGCGAAGAGAGCAAAGCGGGGCTTTTAAAGCACGTCGTCGTCAGGGACGTGGACGGAAAACTGCTCATAACTTACGTCATAAACGGCAACGAATTGCCGAAAAAAGCCGAACTTATCGCGATTTTAAGCGAAGAATTCAAAAATTTCAGTCTTTTTGAAAACATAAACAAAGACGATACAAACGTAATTTTAGGCGAAAAGTTCAGGTGCGTTTACGGTCCGGAAAAAATCGGTTCGTCCGATATGGGCGTCAGGTACGAAATCGGGCCCGAATCGTTCATGCAGGTCAACGATCTCGTCCGCAGAAAGATTTATCACGATGCGGTCAGGGCGGCGGAGATTATCCCCGGAACGACCGTTATCGACGCATATAGCGGCGCGGGGCTTCTCACGGCGATATTCGCGAGTCGCGCGCAAAAGGCTATAGGCATAGAGATAGTCAAGGAGGCGGTCGATTGCGCCGACGAGTTGAAACGCGTCAACGGGCTGGACGGCAGGATGGAAAACATATGCGCGCCGTGCGAAGTGATGTTGCCGCTCGTCATGGAGCGCGAGAGAAGGTCGGGCGCGCGTTGCGTGCTTGTTCTCGATCCGCCGCGGCAGGGCGTTAACGAAAAACTCATCGAAGCGATAAAAAAATCGCGCCCCGAGCGGATAATTTACATATCGTGTTCTCCGCAAACGCTTTCGAGAGATCTGGGCTTGCTTACGGGGACGTTGGAGCGCAACGGGCAGGAATTGAAGAAAAGCGAAAATCCGGAAGGATTATACAAAATCGAATCCGTTCGTCCATACGACATGTTTTCCCAGACGAAACACGTCGAAACGCTGGCGGTATTATCCCACAAAAAAAACTGATTCTCATCTTGAAGTGAAAATCGATTTTGATGATACTTCGCTTGATAAAACGGCGATTTCGGAGCGAGCGGAAAAAAGAAAACCGCAGGAAAAGACGACATATAAGAAGATTCAGGAATGGATTGAGTAAAATTACGGCTTCAAAGTTCATACGGCATATGTTGCTGAAGTAAAGCGTGAACTCGGCTTGCCGATGTACGATGCACCGAACGCTGTGGAAGAGTTAAAGCGTCCGCGTTCTCACCCGACGGCAGAAATGTCGGACGCGATCAAAGCCGCATTAAAACATTTTGAAATAATTTAAAAATAGAAGGAACTCGGATTTATTCTCCGGGTTCTTTTTTATAGAGTATCGGTTTCGTTTGAAAAAATCCGTTAAATATCGTATAATAGTATATAACAACAAGCAGGGAGAAACTATCATGTCGATTAATGGATATCGTATCCTTTCGTTGGAAGCGAAAGATATATACGAACAAGAATTGAAAAACGGCGTGGAGAAAGGGTATGTATTGCCTTCTAAAAATGACCGCGTTTATTTTGGCTTGTTCAAAAACGTTTTAGATTATTCCCTTGATTTAATCGAACTTGAAAAGTGCTATCAAAAGAAATATAGAAACAATAAGTTTTTCTTTGAAGACGAATATAAAAACAAATATACACTTACTATTATGGCAATACAACAATAGTGAATAATTTGAAACATGATTTCCTGATTTCAGGAGTCATGTTTTTATTTTTATGGAACATATTTGAATATAAAAAATCAAAATTTCAGCAATAATATTTTATACCGGAAAAGGAATTCTGTAAAAAAAATGGATTTACAAATGTTAAAAAAATGAAAATAGCTGTTAATTTTCAGATTGAAATTATTATCTGAATATTTTATAATATGAAATATGTTTTTCTAAGATAAAAGCATGCAGGAGGCAAAAATGAAAGATTTTGTTTGGGGTGTTGCTACAGCTGCAGCACAGATAGAAGGCGCATTTAATGAGGACGGAAAAGGGTTGAATATCTGGGATGTGTTCAGTCGTATACCTGGAACTATTCGTAATGGTGACAGGCCGGATGTGTCATGTGACAGTTATCACAAATGGAAAGAAGACGTTAAGTTGTTAAAAGACTTAGGAGTAAACGGATATCGTTATTCTGTTTCGTGGTCACGAATATTACCTGAAGGAAAGGGACAAATTAATCAAAAGGGCTTGGATTATTATCGCCGTTTGACAGACACTTTGGCAGAGGCAGGCATTGCGCCAAACATTACATTGTATCATTGGGATTTGCCGTATGAACTGGAGAGATTGGGTGGTTGGCTGAATCGTGACGTTGCAGACTGGTTTGCAGATTATGCAGATATTGTTTTCAGAAATATTCCAAATGCGCAGATGTTTGCTACCCATAACGAACCAATTGCCACGTATGTAGGATATGCGTTGAAAGGTTTTGCGCCAGGTTTCGGACTTGAGAAATACGGCCGTCAGGCTAATCATAATTTATTGCTTTCTCATGGAAAAGCAGTGGAACGATTCCGTTCCAGTGGAAACAAGGCAAAAATCGGCATTGTTGTCGACATTTGGAACAGAGTACCTGCAGATCCATATTCAGAAGCTGATGTAAGATTAGCTAAAGAGCAGAACGGGCTTGCACATGGAAGTTATCTGTCCCCTCTTTTTTGTGGGGAATATAACAAGTATGTTGAAGAGATGATGAGAAGAAGAGGAATTAAAATTGAACGACAGGACGGAGATCTCAGTCTGATTGGTGCTCCTTTGGATTTTTATGGACTAAATTGTTACAACAGAGTTGTAGTCAGTTCAAGGCCGGATGTTGATGTGAAAAAGGTTATTTCCCAGAACGGCGGAAATTTTTTGGATAACGGAAACGAATTGTATCCTGATGCGATTTACGATGCGTTGAAGATTGCAAGAGACGAATACAAAGTTGATTTGCCTGTTTACATTACGGAAAACGGTGTCGGCTTTGAAAACGAAAAAGTTGAAGATGGAATGATCCGTGACGAACAGCGTATTGCATATCTGAAAAGTGCATTTGAATCATTAGGACGGGCAATTAACGAAGGATTTGATGTCAGGGGATATTTCTTGTGGACATTGACGGATAATTTTGAGTGGAATGCAGGGTATTCGATGAAGTTTGGCCTGCATACACGTGACAGACAGAAAAAAGCCAGCGCAGACTTTTACAGGGACTGGATTTCGTTGCATAGAGACGGAAGATGTTAAAAAACAGTAAATTAAAATTAAAATACAAATTGAAAATCATGCGTATTTTGTTTTATAATAAAATCATAAAACGAAAAATGCAGTTGTATGCGTTTTTTATCCGATAAAATATTCCGATAAAATATGAAGATTATTAAAGCGTGGAAAAACAACTTTTGTTTATTCTTACGCAACTAAATCAGGAGGTAACGATGAGAACAAAAAGCAAGACGATTTTGACGTTTTTGACTATGATCGTATTTTGTTTTTCGATGGCAATGTTTTTCATAACTGGTATAAGGCCAGTCAGTGCAGCAGAGCCTGATCCTTTACAGGTCGAAGAGGTGCAGTTATTAAAAAATCAGGATAATGGAACGAACTATTGGTTAGTAATCAAATTTAATCAGAATGTTGTTTCCCATGCAAATCCGGGAATCTGATAAAGGACATACAGATTTATTCTAATGAAGAACAGGTTGAAATGCCGTTAGCCACAGGTGATTGCGTTTGAACCCGCCAAAATGCCGATATTTACGCGCTTTTTGCCAAATTCGACTTCGCCCGTACCACAAAGTACGAACAAAGCCGCCTTCGTCAAAAATCATCGAAAATAGCGGCGTTTTGGTTGCAAGCAAGTATTGCGTTGCGTTTTTAGGTTAAGACAAGGCGCGCGAGCGACTTAATACACAAGTATAAGCCACGAGCGCAACACCGTATTAGCCAAAAACACAGCGCAAGACCGTGGTTCAAACGCAATCACCTGTGGCTAAAATCGATAACCCTGAACTTTCCGATCTATTCCGATAGCGGCGAAGTGAATAAACTGTTGTGGGAGAATCAAGACGGCGTCGAAACGTTGGCGGTATTATCCCACAAAAGATAATTATATATTATAAAAAAAGAGTCCGAGCGCGTCGGACTCTTTATTATAAACGGCGTTTTGGCAAGGTTCGTTTTAATCTTGGCCGGCATAAGAGAAAATCGTTCGCGGCAATGGCGGAAAACCCGAATTCAAGCCGTTTTAAAGTCGGTTCGGGCGTTAAAATGACGACCGTAACTTCAAAAGCAGCCCCAAAATACGAAGTTATCGAAAAAATCAGTTGTAAAAAGCAGTGTTTTGTGTTAAAATAAAAGTGGCGTGTTATATACTTTTGTATTTAAACGCCGCGCTTCAGCGCGAAACGGGAGTTGTTTTGAGTAAATATTACGCCGTTAAAGGTAACGGAGAAAAACACCTTTTCACCGATTGGGATGCCTGCAAGGAATTCACCGCCGGCAAAAAAGGTTATAAATTCAAGAGTTTTTCGACGAAAGAGGAGGCGGAGTTCTATCTCGAGGATAAGGATTACGCCGAAAACGCCGTTGCGGAGGACCTGAAAAACGGTTATGCCGTCGCGTACACGGACGGAAGTTTCGAGGAGTCCGCGGGGGCGTATTCTTTCGGCGCGCTCGTTTTTTCGCCGGACGGCGGTAAAGCCTCTTTTTGCGACAGCGGCAAAAATCCCGATTTCATTTCTTCGAGGAACGTTGCGGGCGAAGTTCTCGGCGTTATCGAATCGGTGAAGTGGGCGTTTTTGAACGGTTACGATAAGTTGAAAATATATCACGACTACGAGGGGTTATCCGCGTGGGCTACGGGATTGTGGCAGGCGAGAGGCGCGGTGTCGCTTTATTACGTCGAGCGGTTGAAAAAATATTCCGGCGCGGTGAAAATCACGTTTGAAAAAGTTAAAGGGCATAGCAACAACAGTTATAACGAAGCGGTGGACAAACTCGCCAAGGCGGCTCTTTTCGACGGTAAACGAGAGGTCGTTTCCGGGATAGGTTGCAAAATAAGCGGCGTTGGCGAATATGAGTCTTTATGCGAGTATATTTACAGGCAGGTCAAAGACGTAAAAACCGAACTCGGCGACGATTATTGCAAGTTTGAAAACAGAGGCAAAAAAATTGCCGTTTATCGTAAATCAGGCTGCTTGTCGGTCTGCGGCGACAACGGATTGTTGTATCTCACCGCCGCGGGTTTTTTTTATCGATTCTGTACAAAAGGCGGCGTTAATCGGCTTATAGAGCGGTTTTTTGATGTTGAAACGAATGGAGAATTCGGTTCGGGAGCGGACGTTACGGAGTTTCTCGCAAAAAACGTCCGCGCGCAGAATTACGCGCCCTATATCGTTTTCGCGCTTATCGACGCGGAAATGAGAATAAGCGGAGTCCTTGCGTCAAAGGGGTTCGCGGGCGAGAAAATTTCCCGCGCGTTCGTTAAAAAGAACGGTGAATTCAAGACGGTCCTTCCGTTTAACGGCGCGGAAAAAATCGAGGAGAGTTATTCGTTCTTTTATAATTATCGGACTAAACTCGACGATCTGGTTTTTTCGCAAAAGGAGTGTCTTGATTTTTGCGCGGAAGCGAAAAAGTATTAGTGACGACGAATGTAATGCCTAACGTAAAAATTACGAAAACGCTTTAATTCTCAAAATTACGAAAACACTTTAATTCTCCTACCTTGGGGAAAAGGAAAGAAATACGATGGATAACGAAATAATCGCGCTTATCGATTCCGTGAAACAGCGGACGGGGATAAGCGTAAGGGTGTATCTCGAGAACGGCGATGACAGTTATTCGCCTGTTGCGGGCGAGTTGATCGAGCGCGCCGACGGAAAGGTCGACGGCATAAAAGACGTTGCCGAAAAAGGAAAAACTTACTTCAAATTCCGCCACAAAGCGGACGAGTACGTCGGATACGTGAATTCCGGGAACGGAAACGGAGAGAGTATTGCCGGGGTTATTTCGGTCATGCTCGAAAATATCGGCGGCAAAGAGTTTTCCGTAACAAAAAAGGAGTCGTTAAAAAACGTCCTTCTCGGCGAGTGTAACGCTTTGCAGGCTCAGAAGTACGTGAGAAAGTTCGGTATTCCCGACGTGCCTTGTTGCGTTTACGTGGTTTATTCGCAGGGCGGTTCTATCGACGACGTTATCGACTTTCTCGAAAATTTCAAGTCAAACACCCGCGATCTCGTCGTTGCGACCGACGAAATTTCCTGCGCTTACGTCAGATTTCAGGACGGCTCATCGCAGGAAAACGACTTCCAGTCGCTCACCGATTACGCCTATCTTATGGCGCAGAGCGTAGAGGAAGAGTTGGGTATAAAGGTTAAAATCGGCGTGGGCGGAACGTCGGGTTCTTTTTCGGACAGCGCGGTTTCGTATAAGCAGGCGACAATCGCCGTGAGAATGAGCGGAATGTTTGAAATAAAAACCCTCGTCGCGACGTATAAAGATTACGTTTTCATAAAAATGCTCGAAGATTTGCCAAAGTATAAACTCGAGGAGTTTCTGAACGTTTTGTCCGAGCCGGAAACCAAGAGCGTGTTTGCCGATCCGGAAATGCTCGAAACGGCTTCGGAGTTCCTCAAAGCGAATTTAAACGTGTCCGAGGCTTCGCGTAATCTCTATATGCACCGGAATACTTTGATGTACAGGCTCGATAAAATCGAAAAGTCCACGGGGCTGGATATCCGCAAGTTCCAGGACGCGATGACTTTCCGTCTTATGACCATATTATATAAACTTTTGGGCTGAATTATATAAACTTTCGGGCTGAATAGCCGCTTTTGGCGGAGATTTCAATAACGTTCGCCCGAAAAATATACCCGAGGGAGGCAGTGATGAAAGACGAAAAAAAGATTACGGAAGAAAATAAATCGAACGAATCAGGCAAAATATTCAAAAAAATTATCGTCGTCGTTATAAGCGCGATTTGTCTTATCGGTTCGTTCTTCGCGGGGTTCGTCCTGCGCGACGTGAGCGATCCGGATATGGCGTCGCTTAAATTTATCGTCGAAACCTATAAAAAATATTATCTCGAAGAGTCCGACGATTTCGTTTCGATTATGGGTAACAGCATAATCGACAGATATTCGGAGTATATGACGAAAGAAGAGTATGAAGCGGTTGTCAAAGGTTCGGCGGGAAGAAGAAAGGGCATAGGTATCGGGTACGATAAAACGACGCTTGAAATTTCGACGGTCAACGGCAATTCGCCCGCTCAGAAAGCGGGAATCAAGGAGGGGGACGTTATCAGAGCGGTGAAAAAGAGCGGTGAGGATAATTTTACGGAAGTCGGTAATTCCGACGAACTTTCCGCCGTTTTTTCCTCGATAGCGGACGACGAAGAGTTCTCGCTTAAACTCGATTCCTCGGGCGGGGAAAAAATCATCACGGTTGCCCGCGCCGATTATCAGGAAACTTACGTTTTTTATAAGGATAACTCGGATTATTACTGTTTTCAGGACGAAAACGGCAAAAATATGTCGCTCGTCCGCCTTTCGGACGGCTTGACGGAACTTGACGATAAAACGGCTTATATAAGATATTCGTCGTTTAACGGAAGGGGAGCGTCTGACAAAGTCGGCTCATCGCCGTGGCAGATGAAAACCGCGCTCAAAAAATTCAAAGCGGACGGAAAGAGCAAACTTATTCTCGATCTCAGAAACAACGGCGGAGGATATATGGATATTCTGGAAGAAGTTTCGTCGCACTTCATCGGCGCGGAAAACGGCGCGAAAAAACTTGTTTCCAAAGCGGTTTATAAGGACAAGAGCGAGGACAGATTCGTTTCCTCGTCGGTCGATTACGCCGATTACGGTTTTGAAAAAATCGTCATTCTCGCCAATTCATACACTGCTTCCGCATCCGAGGCCCTTATCGGCGCGATACTCGATTACGACGCGGAAAAGCGCGTGAGCGTTGTTTTGTCCGCAACCGGAACGAACGACGGTTATGTATACAGATCGTACGGAAAGGGGATTATGCAGACGACTTTCCGCAACCCCGTTTTGGGTGACGCGATAAAACTCACTACCGCCAAAATTTACTGGCCGGTTTCTGGCGTAAGTATTCACGGCGTGGGCGTAAGCAAAAAATCGTTAGCGATTTACGCCGACAGGATCTTCGAGCCTGCCGTCAACGATTCCTTCGATTACGAATTGAAAGAAGCGGTTTCCTTGCTCAGATAAATAAATTAATTTTAGGGATTCCATTCGTCATCACTATTTACCGAAAAGGCGTCTTTTTCGTCATTTTCCGCGACCGTTCGGGCGCAGTACGTCAAGTACAGCAACCCTCACGCTCGCAAAAAATCATCAAAAAATGCGCTCTTTTCGGTGCGAAGCATTTTTGCGGATGAGAAACCGACCGCATTGCGGCTCGTTTAGGCAAGGCAAACGCCCGAAGTTGTACTTGCCGTACTACGAGCGGCGTTTAACGCCGCATAAATCGGTTTATCACCGCAAAAATAGTTAGTGATGACGAATGGAATCCCTAAGCAAAATAAAAGCGATTTCGTCGCCGTTCAGGCAATGAAATCGCGATTGTTTAAATTATCTGCATGCGCCGTACGCGAAGAAAAATCAACCCGTTTTCTAAAAACAGGTGGGTGCCTTGTCGGATAAATCCGTTTTTCCGTCGATATAGGCTCGGTTCACCGCAGCCGCGGGCATAACGTATTATCCGGAACTTGCGGGCTCCCTTATTTGATTTGTGGATCTAATTAACTTCCGTTTCGAACGCCGCAGATTTTGTTTACTATATTATATCATAATTTAAAAAATATATGCAAACGTTTGGAGAATAAAAATGAAACTTACCGTTCTCGGAAAATACGGACCTTACCCGGCAGTCGGCGGCGCTACGAGCGGCTATCTGCTGGAAACCGGAAAAGCGTCGTTCGTTCTCGATATGGGTTCCGGCGTTTTTTCGCGGCTCGAGGGTAAAATCGCGCCCGAAAAAGTCGATTGTATCATAATTTCACACTTTCACGCCGATCACTGCGCCGATTTGCCTATCTTAGGGTACTATCTTCAGCGGCTTGACAAGGCGGGAAAGATCGACGGAAAAATAAAGGTGTTCTGTCCGAAGTCCGACCGTGAAATCTGTTTGTCGATTTCCCGTTCAAAATATTTTGACGTGACGTTTGTCGAGGAAAAAGAGTACGATTTCCGCGGACTGAAACTTCGGTTTTTCAAAACGAATCATCCCGAAACGTGTTACGGCGTGAATATATCGAACGCAACGGACGCGACGGATGCGACGGACGCGACGAACGCAACGGATGCGACGAACGGAACGGGTGACGAAACGAGTTTTTCTTATACCGGCGACACCAACGTTTGTCCTGCGGCGGAAGAACTTTTCAAACGCGCTAAAGTTGTCCTTGCGGACGGCGGACTTCTGGAACGCGACAGAAACGACAACTCGCCGCATTTGAGCGTCGAAAAATGCGTGGAATATAGCAATAAGTGGGGCAATAAGTTGATTATCTCGCATATTTGCCCGTCATACGGTAGTGAAGAAATTATTAAGAGCGCAGGAAGAAAAGGGGAATGGACGATAGCGGAAGAGGGGAATTCTTACGATTTTTAAGAAAACCCGTTAATTTCAGACCGATACTTTTCTGCGCGCTTTCGTTCGGTGTCGGGATTTTCTTTTTCGGAAGATTCGCCGCAAAAGGCGCGCTCGCGGCGGTATTTGCTTTCGTTGCGGTTCTCGCGGCGATATGCGTGGCGTTACCGTTTTGTATCGGACGCAGAAGAAAAGTTTATCTCATAACTTCGGCGTTCTGCCTTGCTTTCGTTGCGCTCGGGTTGCTCGCCGCGGATATCGCTTTTAAAAAGTATCTCGGCGGAAGATTCGAAACGGACGGTTATTTCGTTTCGGGCGAAGTCGAATCCGTTTACGAAAACGACGGAAAGTATTTCGCAACGCTCAAAAATTGTAAGTATAACGGCAAGAGCGGCGGCAAATTTTATTTCAGATACGCTCCGCCGGAACTCGAAAAGTACGATATAGTCGAGGTTGTCTGTAATGCCGCTCCGGCCGTCGTGTTCAAAGGGAGCGGGCTTTCGTCCAACGTTATTTACGGTCGTGCGATGATTTCCGCGGGCGTGAATTATTATCGCGTCGTCGGCAAAAGCGATAAATTTTACGCCGGATTCGCCGGGTTTACCGACAGGATATTATCCGAGGGTTTCGACAGGGAAGAATACGCCGTGGCGCGCGCTCTCCTTCGCGGCGATACCGACGAAATGGGCGAATCGATCGATTTTTATCGGCTCAGCGGAATTGCTCACGTATTCGCCGTTTCGGGTATGCACGTCGGGCTTGTGTTCGCGGCTTTCACGATGATTTTCAAACCGATTCGCATAAGAAAGATTTACAAAAGCCTCGCTATAAGTTGTTTATTATTCGTTTATGCTTATCTTTGCGGAATGACGGCGTCGTCCGTGAGAGCGGCTGTGATGTGTTCCGTCGCCGCGCTTGTCGGCAGCGTCGGCGAGAAGAAAGACAGAGTTAACGCGATTGCGTTCGCTTTCGTTGTCGTACTCGTTATCAATCCTTTCGATTTGTTCCGCGCGGGTTTTGTCTTATCGTTTGCGGTCAGTTTCGCAATTATCGTTTTCTCGCGGCAGATAAGCGACAAACTTTCTTTTATGCCGACGTTCCTCCGCGATTCGCTTTCGGTGATGATTTCCGCGTCGTCGGTTTCCGTGCCGCTTTGCGTAATTTATTTCGGCGCGTTCCCGCTCGCGTCTTTTATCTCGAATCTTATCGTCGTTCCGCTTGTGAGCGTTTCGTTTTATACGCTTTGGCTCGGCTTGGCGATTTCGGCAATTTTACCTATTAATCGACTTATAGCCTTCTTTGTGCCGGGCAATCTCCTGCATCTCTCAACGGGGCTTTGCAAAGTTTTCGCGAATTTCCCGTTATCGATATCGGGTTTCCCGACGATTTTCGCTGTCGTCTATTTTGCCGCTTTGCTTTCCGTTGCCGAAACGGTAAACACCGGCAAACGGCTCAGGTTTGCGTCCTGTGGTTACGTGGTTTTGTCGCTCGTTCTGCTTTCCTGCCTGTCATTTGTTTTGTAACGCGGCGATTTTATCTCGCGACGATTGTTTTACAACGCGGCGATTTTATCTCGCACGATTGTTTTGTAACGCGGTAATTTTATCTCGCGACGATATATGATTTAACGAAACGTCTTTTAAACTCTTGATTTTTCTCGTCGAAAATGTTAAAATACTTATTATGAAATTCAAGGAACTTAAAAGAAGTCTTATAGACGGCGTTGAAAGGATTTATCTCGTCACGGGCGACGACGCTTTTTTCGTGGCTCATTCCGTAAAACTCATATGCGATAAATGCCTTTCTCAACCCGAACTCAATCTGACTAATTTTGACGGACAGGACGTAAAGGGCAATCCCGACAAACTGATTTCCGCGCTCGTAAGTTATCCTTTTATGAGCGAAAAGCGGGTGGTTATCGTGAAAGAATATTACCCACTTGCGGCGGACATAAAGGCGCTTTCCGATTATTTCGCCAATCCTTGCGAAACCACGGTGCTTATCGTGTGCGATTCCGCCCCGGCCGATAACCTTGCCAAACAAAAAAACGTGACGACGGTCGATTGTTCCAAAGGCGACAAACTTCTTCTCACGGCATGGATAAACAACCGCGTGAAAACGGATAACTGTAAGATAACTTCGCTCGCAACCGAAAAACTAATCGAATATTGCGACGGGGATATGACGAGAATAAACGGCGAAACCGAAAAACTCGTTTCCTATTGCGCGGGCGGCGAGATAACCGATACCGACGTGGACGCTCTTTGCGTTAAGGAAACCGATTACAAACTTTACGAAGTGGTCGATTTCATCGCCTCGAAGAGATACGACAAAGCCTACGAAACCTTCACGGAGATGGCGGAGTCGGCTGGCGACGGGCAGAAACTTTTCGTTTCGCTTTATTATCATTTCCGCAAACTGCTTTTCGTTTCGCTCTCCGCGGAAAGCGACGGCGCGCTCGCGTCTTATCTCGGCATAAAGGAATACGCCGTGAAAAAAGCCCGCGAGCAGGCGAGAAGGTTTTCGGCTAAACGCCTGAAAAGCGTTATGGACAAACTTTCCGAAGAAGATTCGCTTTTCAAGCAGGGCAGAATCGAAGCGAATTCCGCCGTATGGAACGGCATACTGAACGTTCTCGTCGGCTGAAAGTTGACTTTGGTTAAAAGAGAATTTCAGCGATTTCAACGAGTAAAAACCCGAAAATTATAAATTTACGTCAACGACAAGGATAAAAAGGTATATCGCGCGGCAGCGCGATAATATACTTCAGGAGTAGATATGAAAGATTTTTTTAACAAAGTAGCAAGCGCGTTTTCCGCCGACGCGGCGACAACCGCGCTTACGATTATTCTCTTTTTCGTTTTGTTTTTCTATCTGATCAATCTTTTACAGAGAAATAACGCGAGATGGATGATAGCCGTGATGATCGCTTACGTGGCGATAACGGGCGTGATTTTCATGCTCGTCGGAGAAGAGAACAAGCAGCCGCTGACGTACTTTTTCGTGCTTGCGCCTATGGTTCTGACGATTTTCATTCTTTTCGCAACGGAAATCAAAAGGGATATCTGGGATCTCGGCGCTAAAAAAGTTGCCGAAACCAAGCACGTAATCAAAAACAGCGCGGCGGCGCAGAACGTTAATCATTGTATCGACGAAATCGTCAAAGCCGTTCAGAATATGTCCAAAAACGACGTCGGCGCGATAATAATTCTCGCCAACGGAAACATGCCCAAAACGATTATCGACAGCGGCGTTATCATCGATTCCGAAATTTCGTCCGCGCTTATCGAGAGCATATTCTTCCCCAAAACGCCCCTTCACGACGGCGCTATGGTAATCAACGGCTCCAAGGTTCACGCCGCGGGTTGTTTCCTTCCCCTTTCGCAGGAAGTCAATCTGCCCAAGGAACTCGGCACTCGTCACAGAGCGGGTATCGGCATAACGGAAACAATCAGCGTAACCTCTCTTATCGTATCGGAAGAAACGGGCATAATTTCTATTGCTCAGGGCGGAAAAATCAAACGCTACGTCGATTCCGAAATGCTTCGTCAGGCTCTCAAAGAGTATTACTGGCAGGAACTTCTGGAACAAAAAGATTAATCGGGTTGTCGGGGCAAAGAAATTGTCCCGGCTGCGCGAAAACGTTAAAATACAGGAAACAAGGAGAACTCTTATGAACGGAGAACGTAAAGATAAAACCTCGAAAACGGTTTTGAGAATAATCGTATCTGCCGCGCTTGCCGCGGTTCTTGCGGTGTTTGTTTTCGTGGTGATGCATTATTGAAAGTCGCTAAGTTCGGTGGAACTTCCATGGCGGACGCTTCGGCTATGCGCCGTGCGGCGGAATTGACCGGCGCGGACGAAATCGGCCCGATAGCGGTTTCGGCGGGAGGTCGCGTTGCAAACGAAAAGAAAGTAACGGACGAACTTATCGCCGCTCATTCTTCTTTTTGCAGGGGCGAGGGCGAGCGGAAAATTTTTTCGAATCTATGTTCGAGGCTCTCCGCGCTTGCGGAAGAACTCAGAATCAATTTCAACGTAACGGACGAACTTATGAAGATCGGGTACGAGGAATCGAGGTCCTCGTCGCCCGATTTTTTGATATCGAGGGGAGAGTATCTTTATTCCGTAATTTTTGCGAAACTCACGGCTCGCCCGTTCGTCGATTGCGCCGAAATAATCCGGTTTAACGACTCGGGCAAGCCCGATTACGAATTTTCGCGATATCTTATCAGGGAGAAATACCGCGAACTCGGCGGATTCGTTACGGGCGGATTTTACGGCGGCGATTCGCGTGGAAAAATCAGGCTTTTTCCGCGCGGCGGGGGAGATATCACGGGTTCGCTTCTCGCTCTCGGGGTAAACGCAGACGAGTATCTGAACTTTACCGACGTGGACGGGGTTCTGAATTTTCCGCCGTCTTTCGCGGCGCGTATTACGGAAAAATCCGACGAGAACGACTTTGCCGTTCCCTTCGCTCCGCGTCCGCTGAAAAAGATATCGTTCGCGCGCATGGAGAGGCTTTGCGATTTTTCGGTAAACGTTTTCCACGCGGACGCGTTAAAAGCGTTGAAAGGCTCGGGAATTCCGGTGAGAGTGAAAAATACCTTCAATAAATACGCCGCGGGTACGGTGATAACGGAAAATGCCGAAGAGGGCGAGAGAAGCGACGAATTCTTTTTTGCATCGGATAAATTCGGAGCGATAAAAAACACGCTGGCAAGCAAAAAAGAAGTCGGTTTGTATGCGGAATTTCTTTCGCAGGCGGAAAACGTCGCCGACGACGAGGATGAAATTTTTTATTTTTCCGATTGTGAGAAATCAGAGGAATTGACCGAAATAATGCGGATAAAGTTGAAATGTCCCGTTTTTAAATCGGAAGAAGGATATATAACGCTCGTTAAAAACGGTGAATTTCTTCCGGAGATTAAAAAAATATTTTACCGCTTTATCATATAGCCGTCACAAAGCAGTGGTATATTATAAGCGTAAACCGAGGCGGGAAGAAAAAGTCCCGTCCGGGTTTCTTAAATCGCTTACCCTAATCCCCCTTAAAATACAAACGGAAAAGGCGGTCCATTCGGATCGTCTTTTTCGTTATTTTTTTTCCGATAAGCCGATTAAGTATGAATATATGACGAAATATCGTTGACTTAGATTTTTTTTTATTATATAATGGTTTAGTGTGCGCGAGTGTCGGCTGTCGACGTGCGATCGATTCCGCGCGGCATAAAAAACCGAAAAAGGGTCGGTTGTTTCAGCCGATCCGGAGAGATAAATGCAGATTCAAACTATCGGCGGAAAAGAATTCGCGTGTATGCTTTCGGGCGGGGCGTTCAAACTCGCCGCATACAGGCAGGATATAAACGATCTTAACGTGTTTCCGATTCCCGACGGCGATACCGGCGACAATATGCTTATGACGTTCGGTTCGGGAGCGGACGCGGCGAAAAAAGCGGGGAACAATCTCGGCGCGGTTTCCAAAGCGGCGGCGGAAGGAATGCTTCTCGGGGCGAGAGGGAACTCGGGAGTAATTCTTTCGAGAATTTTCGCGGGGATAACTTCCGAATTCAGCGGACTCGAGAGCGCGAGCATCGACGACGTTAAGCGGGGAATGAAAACGGGCGTGGCTAAGGCTTACGGCGCGGTTTCCAACCCTGTGGAGGGAACGATTCTCACCGTGTTCAAAGACGCCGTGAATTACGCGGACGATAACGCGTCCGGCGGCAGTCTGGAAGAATACTTCAGAACTCTTCTGGACGAAATGGGTCGTTCGCTTGACAGAACGCCCGAACTTTTACCGGTCCTTGCCGAAGCGGGCGTTGTGGACAGCGGCGGCGCGGGGCTTTATTACATATTCGAGGGAATGAAAGACGCTCTCGAAAAAGGCGAGAATTACGCCGAAGAAAAGAGAACCGAAGTCGTTAAAACGGCTTCCGCGATAGATTTTTCGCTGTTCGACGAAAATTCCGTTCTCGAATTCGGTTATTGCACGGAGTTTCTGCTACGTCTGCAGCGCGCAAAAACGGACGTGGAACAATTCGACGAGGAAGAACTTTCCGCGTATCTGAATTCGGTGGGCGATTCGGTCGTGTGTTTCAAGGACGGGAGCATAGTCAAGGTTCACGTTCACACTAAGGACCCGGGCGGAATACTTCGTTATTGTCAGCAGTACGGCGAATTCCTTACTTTAAAAATCGAAAATATGACGCTTCAGCACAGCGAAGCCGTAAACAAAGGGGACAACGCTCAGTCCAGATTGGCAAATCACAAAAATCACAACAAGAAGAAAACGGGCATAGTCGCCGTGGCGGCGGGCAAGGGGCTGAAAGAAACTTTCCTTTCGCTCGGCGTGGACGAGGTTGTGGACGGCGGGCAAAGCATGAATCCGTCCGCAGGCGATATGATAGCGGCGTTCGATAAGGTCAACGCGGAGCGCATATTCGTTTTCCCGAACAACGGCAACGTTATTCTCACGGCGGAACAAGCCGCCGAACTTTACGATAAAGCAAACGTCGTCGTTTTGAAAACAAAAACGATAGGCGAGGGCTACGCGGCTGTTTCGATGATGGAAACCGAGGGCGAAACCGAAGATATAGTGAACGGCGTTTACGAATCTGTCGAAGAAGTCGTAACGGCGTGCGTTTCAAAGGCTAACAGAAACGCCGTCAAAAACGGAGTTTCCGTAGTAAGCGGAGATTATATAGGTTTCGTCGGCGACGAAATTATTTCGGACGACGCCGATAAAAACGAAGCGGCTAAAAAACTTCTCGGCAAGATAAACGTTGCGGATTACGGGCTTTTGCTTACGTTTATCGGCGAAGCCGTGACGGACGAAGAAGCCGAAAAATTAAAAAAAGAACTTGAAAAATCTTACCCGGAAACGGAAGTGATCGTTATCGAAGGCGATCAGCCCGTTTACGATTACATGTTCGTTCTGGAGTAACGAGAGATAAGGAGAGAGTATGTACACTATTTTTACGGATACGGATTGCGATTTTACGCCTGAAACGGCAAAGGAATACGGCTATAAACTTATCAGTATGCCGTTTTCGATCGACGGAAAAACTTATTTTCCGTACGAGGACAGCGAAACGTTCGATATGCCGTCGTTTTACGCGAAACTTCGCGAGGGAGTTATCCCGACGACGAGCGGCGTTTCGATAGAAAAATATAAAAATTATTTCCGCCCGGAATTTGAAAAGGGTAACGACGTGATGTACGTTCATTTTTCGAGAGCGATGAGCGGAACTTTCAGCGCGATGGACGAAGCCGTCAAAGAACTCAAAGAGGAGTTCCCCGAGAGAAAGTTTTACGCCGTAGATACGAAAGGCATAACGATTATCAGTTACAATATCGCCAAGGAAATAGGCGAAATGTATAAAAACGGAGCGACGCCCGAGGAAATAATGGCGTGGGCGGACAAGGAAGTTCTTTGCTATTCGCAGTATTTCTTCGCCGACGACCTTAAATTTTTCCGCAGAAGCGGCAGAGTCAGCGGTTTTTCCGCCACTATGGGAACTTTGCTCGGAATCCGTCCGATAATCTATATGAACGCCGAGGGCAAAATGCTCAGCATCGGCAAGGAACGCGGAAGAACGAGGGCTATGGAAAGGCTTCTCGCGTATATGGACGAACTCGGCGACCGCGTTGCCGATTACAGGATCATAATCGGTCACACCGATTCTCCCGCAATCGTCAGCGAACTTGCGGAAAGAATCAAGGAAAAATACGGGAAGGACGTCAGACTCGAAGTGATAACCACAAACCCGACCGCAGGCAGTCATTGCGGTCCGGACGGAGTCGGCGTCGCGTTCCATTCCAAACATCGTTAAAAATGATAGAGATTAAAAAAGTCGAAAGCAGGAAGGACAGAAAAGAATTTATCAATTTCCCGCTTAAAAAGTATAAAAACAATCCTAATTTCGTTCCGCCGCTTTATGCGGACGAAAAGAAGATTTTCAATGACGATTACATATATAACGACACCTGCGAAACCGCTTATTTTCTCGCGAAGAGAAACAAGGTTACGGTAGGTCGTATATCGGCGATACTTCAGAAAGCGTCGAACGCAAAAAACAACGAAAAACGCGTAAGGTTCACGAGGTTCGATTGCGAAAACGACGAAGAGGCGGCAAAGGCTCTGTTTAAAGCGGTCGAAGATTTCGCGCTTGAAAAGGGTATGGACACGGTCTGCGGTCCGCTCGGTTTTTCCGATCTGGAAAGGGAGGGACTTCTCGTCGAGGGGTTCGACCAACTTTCCACGTTCGAAGAGCAGTATAACGCCGAGTATTACGGTGCGCTCATAGAGGCTTGCGGTTACGAAAAGGAAGTCGACTGGGTGGAATCGAAAGTTTATCTTCCGGACGAGGAAGAAATTGCGAAAATCAAAAAAATGTCCGATTTCGTCATGAAACGTTACGGACTTCGCTTGCCGAAGTGCAAATCGACGAAAGAGTTTCTCGATAAGTATAAGGACGATTTCTTCAGTCTTCTGGACGTCGCTTACGAGGGACTTTACGGCACCGTTCCTTTCACGGACGCGATGAAGAAAACGATGATCGACAGTTTCCGCCTTATCATCGATATAAAACACGTTACGGTTGTTCTCAACGAGCAGAACGAGGTCGTGTGCCTCGGGCTATGCTTCCCGTCGCTCGGAAAGGCGTTGCAAAAATCGGACGGAAAACTCACGCCGATCGCCCTTTTAAAGGTGCTTAAAGCGATAAAAAAGCCGGAAATAATCGACCTCGGTCTTATCGCCGTTCGTCCGGACTACGTAAACCGCGGAGTCACGGCTATAATCGCCGCGGGACTTGTGGATATTCTCAAGCAGAACGGCGTGAAGTACGCCGAAACGAATCTCAACCTCGAGGACAATTTCTCCATTCAGAATTTGTGGAAGAGGTTTAACGCGGAAAGACATAAACGCCGCCGCTCTTACGTAAAAGTTCTGGAGAAAACGCAAATATGAAAATAGCGATAGACTGCCTTGGCGGAGATCACAGCCCCGCCGCAAACGTCGGAGGCGCGCTTCTCGCGCTCGAAGATTTTTCCGATCTCGCCGTCGTTTTATACGGTGACGAAACGGCGATAAAAGCCGAACTTTCGGGAAAGACTTACCCCGCGGAAAGGGTGGAAATAGTAAACGCTCCCGAGGCTGTGGACGGAAACGATAAACCCATCGACGCGATAAGAATGAAAAAGGATTCGTCGATGATCAGAGCGGTTAAGGACCTTCGCGAAAACGATGAGATAAAGGCTTTGGTTTCGTGCGGGGCTACGGGTATTCTCGTCGGCGCGTCGATTTTAAGAATAGGCAGGCTCGAGGGCGTAAGGCGTCCCGCGTTCTGCCCCGTTCTTCCCACGATGAACGGCGGGATAGTCGGCGTGTGCGACAGCGGAGCGAATATAGACGCTTCCGCGGAGCAACTTAAGCAGAACGCTATTATGGGTTCGGCTTATCTCAGCCGCGCTTACGGAATAGAAAAACCGAGAGTCGCGCTTTTGAACGTCGGCACGGAAGAAGAAAAAGGCGACGATATCCGCCGCGAAGCGTATAAACTTTTAAAGGAAGAAAAGTCCGTTAATTTTGTCGGAAACATGGAGAGCAGAGATTTGCTTTCGGGCAAGTACGACCTCGTCGTGTGCGACGGTTTTTCGGGTAACGTTCTGATAAAAAGCACCGAGGGCGCGTGTCTTGAAATGCTCAAAAGGCTGAAAAAGGACATCATGTCGTCTTTCTGGAACAAAATAGGCGCGCTTTTTATGCTCAAAACTTTCAAAAAAGAAAAAGCCTTTATGGATTACAGGAATTACGGCGGAAGCGTGCTTTTGGGATTAGAAAAAATAGTCGTCAAAGGTCACGGTTCGAGCAATGCCGTCGCCGTTCGTAAATGTATCGGACAGGCGTATAAAACCGCGCAAAACGGCAACGTGATTTAATCTGCGGAACGACAAGCCGAAGCCGGAAACGGCAATATAACCGGAAACGACAATATAACCGGAATCGGCAATATAATTTAAACACAACACCACGCAAAAGGAGAAAATAAAATGTTTGAAAAAGTAAAGAAAATACTTGTCGACGAACTTAACGTCGACGAAAGTCTCGTAACACCGAACGCAACAATCAAAGGAGATCTCGGCGCAGATTCGATAGATATACTTCAACTTCTTATGACGCTTGAGGAAGAAAGCGGAATAACGATTCCCGATGAAAAACTTTCCACATTCCAGACGGTGGGAGATATAGTAAATTATCTCGAATCTCTTTAATTTCGTTTAATTTCGCCCTGCCGCGCGCGGCAAAGCGAAAAAGGCAAAGAAAACGCCGAGCCTTCCTTAACCGTCGCGAAAACCGCTTCGGATATAGGGGAGGCTCTTATGCGTTTCCCGAAACAACGTCAGACAAAAGAAAATATGAACATAAAAATATCCGATCATTTTACTTACAAAAAATTGTTCACGTTTGTTCTGCCGCCTGTATTTATGATGATATTAACGTCGATTTACGGCGTTATAGACGGCTATTTCATCTCGAACTTCGTCGGGAAAACGCAGTTCGCGGCGATAAACTTTATTTATCCGTTCATCATGATTCTCGGCGGAACGGGGTTTATGATAGGCACGGGCGGAACGGCGCTCGTGGCAAAAACCCTCGGCGAGGGCAACGAAAAAAGAGCGAACGAACTTTTTACTATTATGATAAAGTTCTGTATTCTGCTCGGCATAATTCTCACCGTTTCGGGTATTTTGCTTATCCGTCCTATCTGCATACTTTTAAAAGCGACCGAAGAGATGACCGATTATTGCGTGATTTACGGTTCGATAGTTATCTCGTTCACAACGTTTTTCATGTTGCAGAGCAACTTCCACAGTTTCTTTTCCGCGGCGGAAAAACAGCGCATGGGGCTTGCCGTAACGATAATCGCAGGTTGCGCGAACGCCGCCCTGGACGCGCTTTTCATCGTCGTTTTCGATTGGGGCTTGGTCGGCGCGGCTCTGGCGACCGGCATCGGTCAGGTTATCGGCGGGCTCGTGCCGCTCGTATACTTTGCAAGACCGAACGCGAGCAGATTGAGATTCGTCAAAGCGAAACTCGAATTCAAGCCCGTTTTGGCGGCATGCGCCAACGGCTCGTCCGAACTTTTAACTAACGTTTCGTCGTCAATCGTCAGTATGCTTTATAACATGCAACTGATGAGGTTTTACGGCGAGGACGGCGTGTCGGCATACGGCGTGCTTATGTACGTTCAGTTCTTTTTCCTTGCCATAGAAATAGGATATTCAATCGGCGTTTCGCCTGTTGTTTCTTATAATTACGGCGCGCAAAACACTAAAGAACTTAAAAATCTCTTTAAAAAGAGTATCGTTTCCATGGGAGTCGGCGGCGTGTTGCTCGCGGCTCTGGCGGAAGTTCTCGCAGTGCCTCTCGCGCATATATTCGTCGGTTACGACAAAACGCTTTTCGACCTCACGGTTCACGCTTTCAGGCTGTACTCGTTCGTGTTCGTGTTCTCGGGCATCAATATCTTTTCGTCGGGATTTTTCACCGCGCTCAACAACGGACTCGTTTCCGCGATACTCTCGTTTCTGCGCGCTCTCGTTTTTCAGACGATTTTCGTGTTCCTTCTGCCTGCGTTGTTCAAAGCCGAAGGAATATGGTTCGCAACGATTGCAACCGAAGCGTTCGCGTTCATGACGGCGGTGTTCTTCCTCGTCTTTATGCGAAAAAAATACAATTATTAGGACTGATATTATATTATGATATTCGGAAAATACATCAACAAATACTATTTTAAGTATTTATATATATTACTTCTGGGACTTCTGTCGCTTGCCGCGGTGGACTACGCGCAACTGCTGATCCCCGAACTTTATAAATACATAATCAACGGAATCGGCAACGGTTTCAACACGATAAACGGGGTGGACGTTCCGTTCAACTTCGATTTCGTTCTGGACAAAATTTGTCTGCCGATGATAATAGTGATTCTCGTTATCGTAACGGGCAGATTTTTGTGGCGAATCTGCTTTTTCGGCGCGGGCGCGAAGGTGGAGGAAGATTTGCGCCTGAGAATGTTCGACCGTTGCAAAAACTTATCCGCGAGTTATTATCAGAAAAACAAAGTCGGCAACCTTATGTCGCTTTTCACAAACGACCTCGAAACGGTGCAGGATTGCTTCGGCTGGGGCGTTATGATGCTTTGCGACGCTTTGTTCCTCGGCGGAATGTCCTTTTACAAAATGGTCGCGTTGAAGCCCCTGCTCGCGCTTTTTTCGCTTATTCCGCTTGCGTGCATGCTCGTCGCGGCAACGGTAATCGGCAATTATATGGAAAAGAAGTGGGAAACCCGTCAGGAGGCGTTTTCTCAACTTTCCGATTTCTCGCAGGAGAATTTCTCGGGAATAGCCGTCATAAAGGCGTTTGTCAAAGAGGGAAAAGAACTTTCGGCGTTCAAAAAACTCAACAAACACAACGAGGACGTCAACGTGGAATTCGTCAAAGCGTCCACCATTCTTAATATCGCCATAACGCTTTTCATCGAGTCGGTCGTATGCGTAATTCTCGGTTACGGCGGATATCTCGTGTTTGCAGGCTCGTTCAATGCGGGCGAACTTATGGAGTTCATCGGTTATTTCAACGCGATTATTTGGCCCGTTATGGCGATTTCGGAACTTATAGGAATGAAATCCCGCGGTCAGGCTTCGCTCAGACGAATCAGCGAGTTGCTTTCCGCCTCGCAGGACGTCAAGGACAGAGAAGGCTCAAAACCCCTCGGAAACGCGCGCGGCGAGATAGAGTTCAAAAACCTGACGTTTGCTTATCCGGACAGTGAAATTCCGTCCCTGAAGAACGTTTCTTTTAAAATCGAAGCGGGCGAAAACGTGGGTATCGTCGGCAGAACGGGATCGGGAAAAACGACGGTGGCAGACCTTATTTTAAGAACGTATAACGTCCCGGACGGAACAGTTTTCATCGACGGAAACGACGTTAACGACGTCACGATAGAATCGGTGAGGAAGAACGCGGCTTACGTTCCGCAGGATAACTTCCTTTTCAGCGACACGATCGAGAACAACATAGCGTTCGCTTCGGACGAAGTGAGTTTCGACGCGGTAGTCCGCTCGGCAAAACTCGCCGACGTGAACGGCAATATCGCCGAATTCCGCGACGGATATAAGACGGTGCTCGGCGAAAGGGGAGTAACCGTTTCGGGCGGGCAGAAGCAGAGAATTTCCATAGCGAGGGCTATGATGAAAAACGCGCCCGTGCTTATTCTCGACGACGCGGTTTCGGCAGTCGATACCGAAACGGAAAAAAAGATTCTCGAAAACTTACGCCTTACGAGAAAAGGTAAAACCACGATTTTAATCGCGCACAGAATATCCACGGTTAAAGGCATGGACAAAATAATCTATCTCGAGGACGGTGCCGTGGCGGCGATCGGAACGCACGAGGAACTTATGAATACTTGCCCCGAATATAAAAGGACTGTCGAACTTCAGATTATCGAAGAGAAGAAAAAGAAGGAGGAAAACGAAAATGCGTGAATATTATCCTCTTCTTTTAACGGGCGCGATAATAGGCGTTTTGTCAATCGTTTTCATAGTGGCTTTTCTCTCCATAAAAGATAAGAAAACCGCTATCGGATTCGACAGAAAAATGAAAGATAAAGAACTTATACGCAGACTTCTTGCTTACGCTAAGCCGTATTGGAAGAGTTTTCTGTTTGTATCCGTTCTGATGCTTTTCACCGTGTCTTACGACATTGTTTCGCCCTACATAATTTCCAACATCGAAGAACTCGTTCAGCAGAGCAATTTCACGCTGAGCGACCTGTTCCTTAAAGTCGCGTTATACGCGAGCATACTCGTCGTTTCGCTTGTCTGTTCTTATTTTCAGGCGATTATTCTTCAGAAAACGGGGCAGAAAATCGTTTCGAAGTTAAGGGAAGATCTGTTCAGTCATATCGAAAGTCTTTCTCACGCGCAACTCAACACGATTCCCGTCGGAACGCTCGTCACGAGAGTTACTAACGACACGAACGCCCTCTCGATGCTTTTTACGAGTACGATAGTCAACCTCGCGAAGAACGTTTTCGTCATAATAGGCGTAGTCGTCGCGATGCTTCTTCTCAATTACGAACTCGCGCTTATGGTGCTTTGTTTTGCGCCGTTCATCGTGCTTTTTACGGTCATTTTCAGGAAGTTTTCGAGAATGTCTTACCGTAAAATCAAGGACGGAACGACATCTGTGAACACTTTCCTTTCGGAAAATCTTTCCGGAATAAAAATAATTCAGATTTTCAATCGCGAAGAACGAAAAAAGGAAGAATTCAAAAAGAAAAACTCCGCGCTTGCCAAGGCGAGAATTTCCGAGATTTTCGTTTTCGGAATTTTCCGCCCCACGGTTTATATGCTTTACGCGTGCGCGCTCCTTTGTCTGTTTTATCTCGGCGCGAAGGGTTATCTCGATAACGCCGAGTTTCTCGGGCAGAAGATGACAGCCCCCGTAATCGTCGCGTTTTATATGTACATATCGAAGTTTTTCAACCCGATTCAGAACCTTGCGGAGCAGTTCAATTTTCTGCAGTCGGCGTTCGCGTCGGCGGAAAAGATCTTCACGATTATGGATATCGATCCCGAAGTTAAGGACGAGCCGGACGCTATCGCGCTCGATGAAGTGAAAGGCGAAATAGAGTTTAAGGACGTGTGGTTTTCTTACGTTGAAAACGAATGGGTGCTGAAAGGCGTTTCGTTCAAGGTAAACGCGGGCGAAACGGTCGCGTTCGTCGGAGCGACGGGTTCGGGGAAAACGACCATTCTTTCGCTCATTTGCAGGAATTACGACATTCAGAAAGGCGAGATTCTGCTTGACGGAATAAACATAAAACATATCAAAAAATCCTCTTTGCGCAAGCATTTCGGGCAGATGTTGCAGGACGTTTTCCTGTTCTCCGGAACGATAAGGAGCAACATAGTTCTCCGCGAAGAATCTTTCACGGACGAGCAGATCAACGAGGCTTGCCGTTACGTCAACGCCGATAAATTCATCGATAAACTCCCTGCGAAACTCGACGAGGAAGTCCGCGAAAGGGGCAACAATTTCTCCGCGGGGCAACGGCAGTTGCTTTCGTTCGCGAGAACGATAATTCATCGCCCGGAAGTTATGATTCTGGACGAGGCGACGGCTAATATCGACACCGAAACGGAAATTCTCATTCAGGATTCGCTCGAAAAGATGATGAATATCGGCACGATGCTCATCGTCGCGCACAGGCTTTCCACGATCCGCAACGCCGACAAAATAATCGTCATTCACAAAGGCGTAATCGAGGAAGAGGGCAGTCACGAAGAACTTCTCGAAAAAAGAGGCAGATATTACGGACTGTATGCAAATCAGTGATAAGCCGATAATAAAACAGTAGATATTTTATCGCTTTTGTGATATAATACGTTTGCGATATAATCGCAATATAAAATAAGGTTTAAATATGAACGATTTGGAACAAAATAAATTCAGCGAGGTCGATTCCGCCGATAACGATAACGCGGAACAACTCGAAATGGACGAAATGAAGGATATTCCGAAAATAGAAGTACCCGCGGATAACGAGGAAACGGAACAGCCGGAAGCGACGGAAGAATCCGGAACGCCGGACGGAACGGAACAACTCGAAATCCCGACGGCGATTTCTGCGGACAATTCCCGTAAGAACGATCCGGCGAGCGTATTTCTCGCGGAAAACCGCGCGGAACAACCCGCAAACGACGGGACGTTCCGCGCCGAAGAGGACGCGGCTTTCACTGCGGAATACGGCGAATATCTGGCAAAGAGAAAATTCAACAGAATGCCGCTTATTCTCGCGCTTTTCGGGCTTATGTTTTCCGTGTTTTACGGCGCGGGGATAGTTTTCGGAATACTCGCGCTCGTTATGGGCTCGGCGAGATATCGCGTTCATAAGTCCGAGCCGCTGAAATGGGCGATCGTCTTGTCGATAGTCTGCATCGCTCTTTCTCTCGCGTTTATTTTCGCGGTGTCCGGCTCGGCGATTATAGCTTATTTAAAGCAAATTGAGCAAGACAGTCGGCAAGGGCTGGCAAGAGCGTTTGCTCGGGAGTGGTTTGGAAGATAATCTGTATAATTTGCTGTCGCGTATAAGAGAGGAGTGCAAGGGGAAATACGTGTTGTTTCCAAAGAAAAAACTCCTCGGCGCGTGCGGCGGCGAAACTGTTACGGAAGAAGAATTAAACGTTTATATCGATTCGCTCGCGGCGGCGGGTTATCTCGACAAAAAGTACGCGGATAACGACGTCGTGCTGTTAAAGCCGCTCGGCAAAAGTCTTACGGCAAGCCGGGACGAAAAACCTGCTCCGCAGGAAGTTATATCCGTTACGGACGGCGGAACGATGAACGAATTTTTACGGTTTATAATAGCGTTTCTTGGCGGATTTTCGGGCGCGCTTGCGGGAATGGCGGTGTTTGCCTTGCTATGCTGACGAGAACGGAAAGAAAAGTCGTCAGAGCCGTCATCGCGGCGGGCGCGGAAAAGGAGAGTTTTCTCATTCCCGAAAAGAGTCTGTTATCCGCCTGCAAAATGGATAAAAAGGACTTGCCAAAACTGAGAAAAACGCTCAATTCGCTTTCGCTCGACGGTTATTTCGACCTTATAAGATGTTTAAACGGCGGCGAGGAAACGCTCTGCGTCGTTCCCCGGCACAAATTGTTGTGCTACAAGCGTGAAAAACGCGAATTCGTCAACGGAATAGCGATAAAAATATTGCTTGCCGTCCTCGGTTCGGTAACGGCGTTTATCGTCACGAGGATTCTTTACGGTTTGTTTTAACGATGGAAAAAAAGAAATTTGTATTACGTTCCGAATATAAGCCGACGGGCGATCAGCCGGAAGCGATAAAAAGCCTCACCGAAGGGATAGAGGACGGGCTTCGCTCGCAGGTGCTTGTCGGCGTAACGGGCAGCGGAAAAACGTTCACCATGGCCAACGTAATTCAGAACGTTCAACGTCCCGCGCTCGTCATTGCGCACAACAAAACACTCGCGGCGCAACTCTGCAACGAGTTCCGCGAGTTTTTCCCCGAAAACAGAGTGGAATATTTCGTTTCCTATTACGATTATTATCAGCCGGAGTCGTATATTCCCTCGACGGATACTTATATAGAAAAAGACCTTTCGATAAACGACGAAATCGATAAACTCCGCCACAGCGCGACTTGCAGTCTGGCGGAGCGTAACGACGTAATAGTCGTAGCGTCCGTTTCGTGCATTTACGGACTCGGCGCGCCGGAAGAATATTTCGCCCTCGCCATTTCCGTGCGCGAAGGCGACACGCTCGACCGCGACGAACTCATGCGCAAACTCGTTTCCCGTCAGTACGAAAGGAAAGATGTGGACTTCATGAGGGCGTCGTTCCGCGTTCGGGGCGACGTCGTCGAAATTTTCCCCGCTTCTTCCGATTCGGTTTACGTCCGCGTCGAGTTTTTCGGCGACGAGGTTGAAAAAATCAGCGAGTGCGATTTCGTTACGGGCAAGGTTATTTCCCGTTTGTCGCACGTGGCGATTTTCCCCGCGAGCCATTACGCCGTTGGCGACGAAAAAATGGAGGACTCCTTAAAGCGTATCGAAACGGACATGCGCGAAGAGGTGGAGGCTCTCAAAAAACAGGATAAACTTCTCGAGGCGCAAAGGCTTTTGCAACGCACGAGTTACGATATAGAAATGATGCGCGAAATCGGCTATTGCAGCGGCGTTGAGAATTACAGCCGGTATTTCGACGGCAGAAAACCCGGCGATCCGCCTTTCACCCTTCTCGATTATTTCCCGAAGAACTTTATAACTTTCATCGACGAAAGTCATATGACCGTCCCGCAGATCCGCGCGATGTATAACGGCGACAGGTCGAGAAAACAGAACCTCGTCGATTTCGGTTTCAGATTGAAGTCGGCTTACGACAACCGACCGCTCACGTTCGCGGAGTTCGATTCGAGAGTGGGACAGACGATTTTCATTTCCGCCACGCCGGCGCAGTACGAACTTTCGGTTTCGGATAACAACGCGGAGCAGGTCATCCGCCCCACGGGGCTACTCGATCCGCTCGTGGAAGTCCGCCCGACGAAAGGGCAGATAGACGACCTGCAGAGCGAAATCAACAAGACAATTGCCGGAAAGGGCAGGATTCTCGTCACCACGCTCACCAAGAGAATGGCGGAAAGTCTTACCGACTTTTTGAAAGAGCAGTCGATAAAAGTCCGTTATATGCACAGCGACGTGGACACGCTCGAAAGAATAGACATAATTCAGGAACTCCGCCGCGGCGACATCGACGTGCTTGTCGGAATAAACCTTTTAAGAGAGGGGTTGGACTTGCCGGAAGTGAAACTCGTGGCTATTCTCGACGCGGATAAAGAGGGCTTTCTCCGAAGCGACACCGCGCTTATCCAGACTATAGGCAGAACGGCGCGAAACGCCGAGGGCAGAGTTATAATGTACGCGGACGTGATCACCGATTCTATGCGCCGCGCGATCGACGAAACGGCGAGAAGAAGAAAAATCCAGCAGGAATATAACGAAAAACACGGAATAGTTCCCAAAACGATAATCAAAAAAATAACCAACACGCTCGAAATATCGAAAAAAGTCGATCCCGCGAAGGAGATTGCTGCGAAGGATATCCCGGAAGAAATCGAAAAATTGCAGGCGATAATGAAAATCGCTTCCAAAAATCTCGATTTTGAAAAGTGTATCGAACTGCGCGATACGATAGCGAAACTCAGACAAAGGCTCAGAGCAAGCCTGAAATAACGTTAAAAAGCGACAGAGCATATGTTGAATTACATCAGAATAAAAGGGGCAAAGGAAAACAACCTTAAAAACATCAGCCTCGACATACCGAGAGATAAACTCGTGGTTTTCACGGGGTTGTCCGGCAGCGGAAAATCAACGCTGGCGTTCGACACCATTTTCGCCGAAGGGCAGAGAAAGTATATGGAAAGCCTTTCGAGTTACGCGAGAATGTTCCTCGGGCAAATGGAAAAACCGGACGTGGAAAGCATCGAGGGATTATCCCCTGCTATTTCCATAGACCAGAAAACAACGTCCAACAACCCGCGTTCCACGGTGGGGACGGTCACGGAAATTTACGACTATTTAAGGCTTTTATACGCTCGCGTAGGCGTTCCGCATTGCCCTAAGTGCGGCAGAGTAATCGAGAGAACCACGGTCGATTCGATTGCGGAAAAAGTCATGGCTATGGGCGAGGGCAAAAAAATTCTCGTCAACGCCCCGGTCGTCCGCGGCAGAAAGGGCGAATATTCCAAACAGATCGAAAGCTATCGTAAAAGCGGTTACGCGAGAATAGAAATCGACGGTTCCGTTTTCGATTTGTCTGAGGAGATCAAACTCGAAAAAAACATAAAACACAACATTTCCGTCGTTGTGGACAGGCTTATCGTCAAGGACGGAATGAGAAAACGCCTTACTGACAGTCTGGAAACGGCTCTCAGGCTCGCCGAAGGGCTCGTCGCAATCGAAAGCGACGGCGTAACCACGCTGTATTCCACTAATTACAGTTGCCCCGATTGCGGAATCTCCATAGAAGAAATAGAACCGAGATTGTTCTCGTTCAACAATCCGTTCGGCGCGTGTCCGGAGTGTAAAGGTCTGGGCTACACGCAGAGAATAGACGAAAAACTCGTCATCGGCGATCCGAACAGATCTCTCCGCGAGGGCGCGATGACGGTCACGGGCTGGAATCTCGACACGGGCAGAATGACGGAAATGTATTTCCGCGCGCTTTCAAAGCATTACGGATTCAGCCTCGACACTCCCGTCAAAGACTTGCCGCAGGATATCGTGAATATTCTTTTATACGGCACGAACGGCGAGAAAATAAGGACGACTTATTCGTCGCGGACATTCAGCGGCAGTTACGAATCGGCTTACGAGGGCGTAATAAACAATCTCGCCAGAAGATACAGAGAAACCACGAGCGATTACACCAAGAGCGAAATAGAGAAGTATATGGTCAACTCGCCGTGTTCGGAGTGTCACGGGTTAAGGCTTAAAAAGGAAGCGCTCGCCGTAACGGTGGGCAGCCTTAACATCGCTCGGCTTTGCGATTTGCCGGTCGTAAAAATCTCCGCTTTCATCGACGAACTCGTCCTTTCGGAAACGGAGAGCATAATCGCCGCGCCGATAGTAAAGGAGATAAAAGCGCGCCTTAAATTTCTTACGGACGTAGGGCTCGGATATCTTACACTTTCGAGAAGCGCGGGAACTCTTTCGGGCGGCGAGGCGCAACGGATAAGGCTCGCAACGCAGATCGGAAGCGGCTTAACGGGCGTGTTGTATATTCTCGACGAGCCGAGCATAGGTTTGCACCAGCGAGATAACGAAAAACTCATAAAAACACTTGAAAGGCTCCGCGACCTCGGGAATACCGTAATAGTCGTCGAGCACGACGAGGACACTATGCGGGCGGCGGATTATATCGTCGATATAGGTCCGAAGGCGGGCGTTCACGGCGGCGAAGTGGTCGCGGCGGGGAGCGTCGAAGATATTTGCAAAGAGCCGAGGTCGATAACGGGCGATTATCTTTCCGGCAGACGGAAAATCGAAATTCCGCTTGTAAGAAAACAGCCCGACGGCAGGTGGCTCGAAGTTTTCGGCGCAAGGCAGAACAACCTTAAAAACGTCAACGTGAAATTCCCCGTCGGGTTATTCACGGCGGTCACGGGCGTTTCGGGCAGCGGCAAGAGTTCGCTCGTAAACGAAGTTCTGTTGCCGATAACCTCCAACGAACTCAACGGCTCGAAGATTCGTTACGGCGATTGCGACAAAATCGAGGGTATAGAGTATTTCGATAAGGTCATCGCGATCGATCAGTCGCCGATAGGTCGGACGCCGAGGTCGAACGCCGCCACTTACACGGGCGCGTTCACCTATATCAGGGAACTTTTCGCCGCGTCCAACGACGCTAAAGAAAGGGGTTATAAGGCTGGCAGATTCTCGTTCAACGTCGCCGGAGGCAGATGCGAAAAATGTCAGGGCGACGGAATTATCAAAATCGAAATGCACTTCCTGCCGGACGTTTTCGTTCCGTGCGAGCAGTGCAAAGGCAAGAGATATAACCACGAAACTCTCGAAGTTAAATTCAAGGGCAAAAATATCGCCGACGTTCTCGATATGACTGTGGACGAGGCGGTGGAATATTTCAGTAATATCCCGAGGATTTACTCGAAAATCAAAACGTTGCAGGACGTAGGGCTCGGGTATATAAAACTCGGTCAGCCGGCAACGACGCTTTCCGGCGGCGAGGCGCAGAGGGTTAAACTCGCAACCGAACTCGCCAAACGCTCCACGGGCAGAACGCTTTATATTCTCGACGAGCCCACAACCGGGCTTCACAGTTACGACGTGGACAAACTGATCGGTATTCTGGACAGACTCCGCGATTCGGGCAATACGATAATAGTAATCGAGCATAATCTCGACGTGATAAAAGTCGCCGATTATATCGTGGATTTAGGTCCCGAGGGCGGCGACGGCGGCGGAACGGTCATCGCGGAGGGCAGTCCGGAAGAAGTTGCCGAAAACGAAAAAAGTTATACGGGGCAGTTCCTTAAAAAGATGCTCCGGGGGAGAAACGAATGATAAGAGACGAATATAACAAAAAGAAGCAAGCCACGACAAAATTCAGCGCGAAGGAAGAGAGAAAAAAGAAAGAAATGGGCGAGAGGAATTATTACGCTTCGCAGATTCCAAAAATTACGGATATGTGCAAGGCGCTTTCCACTTCGTTCCTCATAACGTTGATTTTTCTTTCGCTTGCCTACGCCGTGATTTTGCTTTCGTTCATCGTTTTAAGAAACACCGAAACGCCTTACAGCACAACTAAATTCATCGTTTACACGTCGATTTTCGGCGCTCTGGTTGTTTTTTATGTTTTGTGGCACTTGGTAATCAAGCCCGCTCAACTCAGAAAAGCAGAGAGATATAAGGCGGAAATAGACAGAATCAACGCGGAAAACCTCAAAAAAATGAGTTATCGTTACGTGCCGTCGCAAAAGGTAAACGTCGCAAAGCCTGGCGAAAACGAAATAAGCGCGGCGGAAAACGCCGACAAAACAGCGGAAAATGATAAAAATACGGCGGACAACGCTTAAATTCAAGAAAAAAGACGCTTTAAGCATTAAAAATTATTGACTGAAAAGGATAAAAGTGTTAAAATAAATAAACAAATGAGGCGTGATATGAATTTTAAAAACTATGACGTCGCCCTTATAACGGACGAAAAACAGAGAATGTATTTTCTCGGGTTCCACAGCACGGCGGGATATATTCTTATAACCAAGGAAAAAACTTATTTCGTCGTCGATAACAGATATCTCAAAGCGGCGGAAAAGGCTTTGAAACCCAAGGGAATCGAAGTCGTTCTCGGCGCGGATTATTCTTTCCTCACGCGCCTTGCGGAAGAAAAGGGTTATAAAACCGTCGCTATAGATTACGGCGTAGTCACTCTTGCCGGGTTCGAAGCGTTAAAGGCTCTGGGCTTCGCTTATACGGACGCGTCGGCGGAAATCCGCGACCTTATGTCCGTAAAGACGGAAGAAGAGATAAAATATATCAAAAAGGCTTGCGATATCGCCGAAAAGGCGTGGCTGGATACTCTTCCTTTCATAAAAGAGGGCGTAACCGAAAAGCAGGTCGCAAACGAACTCGAATATAATTTCAAAAAGAGAGGCGCGTCCGGGACGTCGTTCGATACGATAGTCGCGTTCGGCAAAAACGCCGCCGTTCCTCATCACGAAACGGGCGATACGAAACTTAAATACGGCGAGTGCGTTCTTATGGACTTCGGCTGCCTTTACAAAGGTTATTGTTCGGATATGACGAGAACCATGTTCTACGGCGAGCCGACGGAACCTTTCAAAAAAGCATACCTTGCCGTTCTCACCGCGCATATGAAAGCCGCTGAGGGAATCAAAGAAGGAATGACGGGCAAGGAAGCCGACGGAATCGCGAGAGACGTTCTCTCTTCGCTCGGTTACGGCAAATATTTCACTCACTCGTTAGGTCACGGCATCGGCGTGAATATTCACGAATATCCGTACCTTTCGCCGAAGGGCGAAGCCGCTCTTAAAAACAACATGGTTTTTTCCAACGAACCGGGCGTGTATCTCGACGGTAAGTTCGGCATAAGAATAGAGGATAGTTGTCACCTCGAAAACGGAAAATACAAAACGTTTATGAAAGACGACAAGTCGCTTATAATTCTCGGCGGCGACGAAATCAAAAGAGAAAAACTTTACAAATAAGAAGTTTAAGGAGATTATTTATGGTACTTGCAGGCGATTTAAGAAAAGGCGTCACGATCGAATACGAGGGAAAGGTTTACACCGTTGTGGACTTTCTTCACGTTAAACCCGGTAAGGGCGCGGCGTTCGTCAGAACCACGCTTAAAAACGTTGTCGAAGGCAAAACTTTGCAGATAACGTTCAACCCCACCGAAAAATTCGAGAACGCCATTATCGAAACGAAGAAGATGACGTATTCGTATAACGACGGCGAATTTTATTACTTTATGGACGAAGAATACAACATGGAGCCGCTCACTTACGATCAGGTCGAAGAGGCTTTGAAGTGGATTAAGGAAAACGATCCCGTTACCGTTAAATTCTATAAGGGTAAAGCCTTTTCCGTCGATTGCGAAAACTTCGTCGAACTTCTCGTAACCGAATCCGAACCCGGAGTTGCCGGCAACACCGCGACCAACGCCACCAAAAAAGCGAAACTCGAAACGGGCGTTGAAATTCAGGTTCCCATGTTCGTCAACGAGGGTGAAACCATCAGGGTTGACACTCGTACCGGCGAATACATGGAAAGAGTCAAGAAGTAATTTTAAATTTCATCCGGAATTTAAACCATTCGGGCGGCAGCAAAAGATCCGTTTTTTTGCCGTCCGATTTTTGCGTATAATCATTTTTTGTTTGTCGGCGGCGAAAACCGCGCCGGCGGCGGGCGAAATAAGGAGTTTAAGATGAAGAGCGTGCTTGTGACGGGCGGCGCGGGCGGAATAGGCGAGGCGATATGCTTAAAATTCGCCGAAAAGGGCTATTTTGTCGGCGTGGGATACAATAATTCCGAAGCGGAAGCGAAAAAAATAGCCGAAAAAAACGGCGGCGCGGCGATAAAAATCGACGTTACGGACGCGGAAAGCGTGAATAGCGCGGTTGAATCGTTCGCGAAACAAAGCGGAACAAACGGCGCGATAAACGTTCTCGTTAACTGCGCGGGAATCGCGCTTCCGATAAAAACGTTGCTCGACGTGACGGAAGCGGAGTACGACAAAATCTTCGCCGTCAATATGAAAGGCGTGTTTCTTTCGGTTAAAGCGGTTTTGCCGCATATGCTCGAAAAAGGCGGGGCGATAATCAACGTTTCGTCTATGTGGGGCTTGGCCGGAGGTTCGTGCGAGGCGGTTTATTCCGCGTCGAAGTCCGCGGTCATCGGTTTCACGAAAGCGCTCGCCAAGGAGTTCGCCGGGGCGAATATCCGCGTAAACGCCGTCGCTCCGGGTTTTATCGACACGAAGATGAACAACGCTTTTTCGGAAGAGGACAGAGAACTTATCGGAGAAGATATCCCGCTCGGCAGATTCGGTTTGCCCGAAGACGTGGCGAAAGCGGTTTTATATCTTGCGGACGACGCCGATTTCGTTACGGGCATAACTCTTAACGTTTCGGGCGGAGAAGTTGTTTAGCCGCAGGCGATAGCGTTAGAACCCGCCAAAACGCCGCAGAACCGCAAAAAACGAAAAAAAAAGGGAAAAGAACGAAAACGGTTGAATAATATTAATGTCGGGAAAGAATTGTCGTGATTTATATAAAAAGGATTATCTTGATTTAAGGATTGTCTTGATTTAAATTTCATATAAAGGGGGTTCTATGGGTTCTATGAAAGAAAAAACGCTTTTAAAAGAAAAACAGTTTTTCTCTCCGTTCGCCGCGTTTTCTGATAAAACGAAGGGGCGGCTGAAATACGAAGAGCCTTGCCCTATGCGTACCGATTATCAGCGCGACAGGGACAGGATAATTTATTCCAAAGCGTTCAGGAGATTGAAGAACAAAACGCAGGTCTTTTTCTCTCCCGAGGGCGATCATTATATGACGCGGCTCACCCACACGCTCGACGTGGCGCAGGTTGCCCGTTCGATAGCCCGTTGTCTTGATTTAAATGAGGATTTAGCCGAGGCTATCGCTCTCGGTCACGATCTCGGGCATACCCCGTTCGGTCATTCGGGCGAAAGGGTGCTTGCCGAACTCAATCCCAACGGATTCGAGCATAACGTTCAGTCTTTAAGGGTTGTGGACGTACTTGAAGATCTCAATCTCACTTATGAAGTCCGCGACGGTATTTTGCAACACAAAAAGAGCGGAAATCCGCATACTCTCGAGGGTAAAGTCGTTTCGCTTTCGGACAGAATAGCCTATCTCAATCACGACATAGACGACGCGATAAGGGCGGGCATAATCACCGAAAACGATTTGCCGAAAGAGGAAATGGAAATTCTGGGAGCGTCCTCGCGAGAGAGGATAAACAGTATGGTAACTTCCATTTATAAGCAGTCTTACGGCAAAAACGACGTCGTTATGGAAGCGGATAAAATGGAGGCGACCGAAAGGCTTCGCGATTTTATGTTCAAAAACGTGTATATCGTCCCGGCGGCGAGAGCCGAGGAGGGGCGCGCGGGAGAAATGCTCGCGCAGATGTACGCTTATTATAAAAAACACAAGGAAAAACTTCCTGCTTTTTATAAAAAACTTCTCGGCGAATACGACGAAGACACCGTTCTTTGCGATTATTTGTCGAGCATGACGGACAGGTACGCCGTTTATTCTTTCGAAGAAATTTTCGTACCGAAAAATTTTATTTTAAGATAAAAAAAGAAGATAAAGGAAATGGCTCTCGACGAAAAGTTTATTGAGGAATTAAAACTTAAAAACAACATAGTCGATATTGTCGGGAAATACTGCGTTTTAAAAAAGCGCGGCAACAGTCACTGGGCGTGTTGTCCTCTTCCCGGACATTCGGAAAGAACTCCGTCGTTCACCGTGAACGAGGCGGGGCAATTTTTCAAATGCTTCGGTTGCGGACGCGGCGGCGACGTGATAACCTTTGTCAGAACCATGGAAAATCTCGATTACATCGGCGCGGTGCGGCTCTTAGCCGAAAACGCGGGAATGGCTATGCCGGACGACGACAGAGATTACAAAAAACGCGAGTCGGACAAGCAGTCGAGAGACAGGCTCCTGTCGCTCACCAAAGACGCCGCGCTGTTTTACGTGCATAACCTTTCCGATCCAAAAGCCAAGCCGCATAACGATTATCTCGCATTCAGAGGCATCGAACGGCGGACGGTCACGGCGTTCGGAATAGGCGCGTCGCTCGATAGATTTTCGCTCCCGAACTATCTGAAATCCAAAGGATATACGGAAGAGGAAATGCTTAAATGCGGCGTGTGTCAGAAAAAGGTGAAGGATGACGGCTCGTCTTACGTTTACGACGCTTTGTGGGGCAGATTGATTATCCCCATAATCAACAACCTCGGTTGCGTTATCGCGTTCGGCGGTAGGCTTTTAGAAAAGAAACCCGATTTTGCAAAGTATAAAAACACGCAGGAAACGGAACTGTTCATAAAGAACAGAACGCTTTACAACATCAACAACCTGAAAAAAGAAAAGGCGAAAAACGGCTTGTCGTCTATAATAATGGTCGAAGGCTATATGGACGCCATTTCGGTTTACAACGCAGGTTTTAAAAACGTAGTCGCGTCAATGGGTACTTCGCTCACAACCGAACAGGCAAGGCTTCTGAAGCGTTTTGCGCCCACCGTGCTGATAAGTTACGACGGCGACGGCGCGGGGCAGAAAGCCACGATAAGAGGACTTGAAATTCTTCAGAACGAGGGAATCGAGGTCAGAGTGGTAACTCTCCCCGAAGGGCTTGACCCTGACGACGTGATAAGGAAATTCGGCGCGGAGGCATACGGAAAACTTCTCGATGACAGTTTGCCGCTCGTCGATTTCAAACTGCGGATTTTAAAGAAAGAGTTCAACCTTTCCGACACTTCGGAGAGAAGAAAATATATAACCGAAGCGGTTAAAGTCATCGCGGAACGCCCCACCGAGAGCGAACGCGAGGATTTGCTCAGAAAACTCGGCAGAGATACGGACACTACTTACGAATCCCTTCGCCGCGACGCGGAAAACATAGCGTCGGGCAAAGTCGCAGAGGCGGAAAAATCCGTTGAAATCCGCGAAAGTAAGGACGGTATAGCCGAAGCCGAAAGGTTTGCGCTTTGCGCCGCGCTTCTCGAAAAGCAATACGCTCAGACTTTCAATTTCCGCGGTTATGATTTTTCCGATCCGGTAAGAAATAAACTCGCGGATATTATCTCGGAGAGCAGAGAAAACGGCAAGCGGGTGTTCCCGTCGACCGTGGCGACGCTGTTCGGCGAGAATGAACTCGTCGAATATAACGCGGTGTTATCGAGCGGGGACAACGTTTTCGGCAGCGACGGAGAAACGAGATATTTTTCCGATTGCGTTTCAAAGATGATGAAGAACAAACTTGAAACGGAACTCGCGCAGTTAAACGAGGTGTTCAGGGCAGAAACGGACACCGAAAAAAGAAAAGAAATCGTAGGGGCTATTGCCAAAATAACGGCAAAACTCGCTAAATATTAACGGAGGATAAAAATGGCGATCAGCGAAGAACAACTTCAGGAGATTATAACGTCGCTTCTCGAAGAATGTAAAACAAAAGGCTCGATCGGTTCGGACGCGCTTTGCGACAGACTCGAAAGATACGACACCGATCCCGCTCAGATCGACGAGGTTTACAGAGCGCTCGAAGAGAACAAAATCAAAATAATCGACGATTACGAAAAGGACAAGGAACTTTACGAACAGATCATCAAAGAGATCAGCATGGACGATCCCGTAAAGATGTATCTCAAAGACATCGGTAAAGTCCCCCTTCTTTCGGCGGACGACGAAATCAACCTCGCAAAGAAGATGATGGACGGCGACGAGGACGCGAAAAGAGCGTTGTCCGAGGCGAACCTTCGTCTTGTCGTTTCGATTGCGAAGAGATACGTCGGCAGGGGCATGCAGTTCCTCGACCTTATTCAGGAAGGCAATCTCGGGCTTATGAAAGCCGTCGAAAAATTCGATTATCAGAAAGGTTTCAAATTTTCGACCTACGCAACCTGGTGGATAAGGCAAGCCATAACGAGGGCTATTGCCGATCAGGCGAGAACGATAAGAATTCCCGTCCATATGGTGGAAACGATAAACAAAGTCGGCAGAATTTCGAGGCTTTTGTTGCAGGAATACGGCAGAGAACCCACTCCGGAAGAAATCGCGAAGGAAATGGGTATCCCCGAGTCGCGCGTAATCGAAATTCAGAAAATCGCGCAGGATCCCGTGTCTTTGGAAACGCCCATCGGCGAGGAAGAGGACAGCCATCTCGGCGACTTCATCGAGGACGAGCAGAGCGCCGCGCCTACCGACGTGGTTGCGGGATCTATGCTTAAGGAACAACTTATCAACGTTCTCGATACTCTCACCCCGAGAGAAGAAAAAGTTTTAAGGCTCCGTTACGGCATCGACGACGGAAAGCCGAGAACGCTGGAAGAAGTCGGAAAAGAATTCAACGTAACGAGAGAAAGAATAAGACAGATCGAAGCCAAGGCTCTGAGAAAACTTCGTCACCCGTCGAGAAGCAAGAGGTTGAAGGATTTCATTGAATAATCCGCTCACCAGAAGGCTCAGAACGCTTTATTCCGAACTCAAAGGCGGCGGAACGTTCGCCGACGTCGGTTGCGATCACGGTTATATAGCCGAAAAAACGCTCGAAAACGGACTTTTCGACGACGTTATTATATCCGATATTTCCGAAAAATGCCTAAAAAAAGCCGAGAGCAGGCTTTCCTTGCGTTTCGGCGGAAGATTCACGGCTATCGTGTCGGACGGGTTCGATAATCTTCCTCACGTGGACGAAGCGTTGATTTCGGGTATGGGCGGCGAGATAATTTCGGCAATGCTCGAAAGGCGGGAAGACAAACCCTCGCGGCTCGTCTTACAGCCGATGAAAAACGCAGAAAAAGTAAGGCGTTTTCTCGTCGAAAACGGCTATTTTATAACGCGTGATTACACTTTTAAGGATTGGAAGTATTATCACGTTATCGTGGCGGAAAAATCGGATAAAAAGGACGAATATACGGACGACGAATACGTTTTCGGCAGAGATAATCTCAAAGAAAAGAGCGACGATTTCAGAGATTTCGTCAACGACAAGATAAAACTGTTTTCGGAGGCGGCGGCGAACGCCGATTCTCCCGAAAAGGAAGAATTGCTGAAAAAAACGGAAAGATTAAGGAAAATCATAGAATGACTTATCGCGAATTGTATTTAAAATTACTCGGATACGCGCCTATGGAAATATCCGACAGGTTTGTCAAAGAAGGCGCTTACGACAACAGCGGAATGATTCTCGAAACGAAAAGAGAAATCAAAACCGCGGTTTTCTGCCTCGACCTTACGGGCGCGAGCGTAAATTACGCCGTTTCGGTCGGAGCGGACGCGATAATCACTCATCACCCGGCGATTTATCGCCCGGTTAAAAATCTTCTTGCCGACGCGCCCCTTCTTACGGCGGCAAACGCGGGCATAGGCGTAATTTCGAATCATCTTAACCTCGACGGTGCAAAAGAGGGAATCGATTATCGTCTTGCCGCGGGGCTCGGCGGAAAAATCGTCGGAATTCTGGACGATTTCGGTAACGGCGAGGGCTACGGCAGAATAAGCGTTACCGATAAAACATTCGGCGAAATAACCGAAAACTACAAAAAAGAATTCGGAACGGAAAAGGTTTTCGCTTACGGCGAAAAAGATAAACCCGTCCGTAAACTCGCGTCGTTTTGCGGCGCGGGGCTGGGCGACGAGGAAGTCGAAGCGGCGGCAGCCGCAGGCGTCGATCTCGTCGTTTCCGCCGATATTCCGCATCACGTTCTTCTTCACGCTCTCGAAAAAGGGCTTTGCGTTCTCGGTTGCACGCATTACGGCACGGAGAATTACGGAATGAAGAAGTTCGCGGAAAAATGCGCGGCGGAATTAACGAATATAAAAATTTATTTCTTTGACGACGAAAGATTCGTTTAAGGCGGTTTTGCCTTGACGGTCGCGCCGCCGGAGGAAGGAGCGAAATATGATAGAACAGTTACTCCAATATCAAAGCGTCGATGCGAAACTTCGCGAAATCGAAACCGAAATTTCGCAGAGCGAAGAGAGGAAAAAAGCCGTTTCCGCGCAGAAGTTTTTGAACAGCGTAAACGACAACATCGCGCTTCTGGAGAAGAAAGCGGAAGAACTTGCGAATAAATATAACGAGTCGGTCGCGCTTTATAAAAGGCTCGGCGACGAGATAAAAGAATACGACGGCGTGGATGAAACGGACGATCCCGAACAACTCGGCTACGTGAAGAGAAAGGCTCAGGAACTCAACGACGAAATCGAAAAACTCGCAAACGGCATAGAGCAGATTTCGCGCGAAATATCTGCGGTTTTGAAGGAGTTCACTCAGTTGAAATCCAAAACCAAAGAGGCGAAGAGTCAATATAGCGAATTCGTTCCCAAATATAACGCTTTGAAGGCTTCCAAGGAAGAGGATATGAAAAAGATCAAGGCGGAACTCGTTAAGATCGAAAAGCAAATCCCGCCGGAGGAAATGGAACTTTACAAAGCCAAGCGGAAGGATAAAATTTTTCCGGTGCTTTATTCCGTTCAGGTTTTCGGAAAGAAGCCGCATTGTTCGCGGTGCGGAACGGAATTCCCTATGGCTTGTTTCGACAGCCTGAAAAAGGGCAGTCTCGTGGAGTGTGATTCCTGCCACAGGCTCGTGTATTATAAGGAAGAAAAGTAATTCCGGCAAGGCATTGCATTTCTTATCGCCGGTTATTTTTGCGGTGATAAACCGATTTATGCGGATGCCTTGCCTAAACGAGCCGCGATGCGGTCTGTTTCTCAACCGCAAAAATGCTTCGCACCGAAAAGAGCGCATTTTTTGATGATTT
>ERZ1673738.1038-NODE-1038-length-44653-cov-6.646778_pt1 | contig 44653 bp, 36 predicted proteins | sample MGYA00580198_ERZ1673738 | MGnify/ENA primary metagenome ERZ1673738 (study PRJEB41218, sample SAMN15661784) | gut metagenome | host: Homo sapiens | place: Canada: London | collected 2015-08-20/2019-03-30 | study: EMG produced TPA metagenomics assembly of...
AATTGGCAAGCATAGCAACAAGCAAGGAAGAACGTCTTGCGGCGGACACAAAGAAATATCCCCGGCACAAAAGCTCCTCACTCGCTCCTTGAACGATATAACCGAGAAACATAAAAAGAATCATAGCAATCCCTCCGTTTCTCAATGCTCCGGCATAGGAAAGGCCGCCAAACAGCACATTGAGGCCTATGACGGCAGAAAACATCACAATTCCGACCGCAAGTCCGATACCATATTCCGAAAAGACGGAAGTACGCGTCAGTCCCATGGTATAAAGCTTTCGTTTTTCAATAAAATGCACATACAAAAGGACGGCAGCGATGGTTCCGACCGTCGCAAACAGCGTGACTAAAACAAGGGAATCCGGCAGTTCGAGCAGAGAAAGCCATTCCATAAGACTAATCTGCTCTCCCGCTTCCATTTTTGAAAGCAAGCTCTGAAAGCTCTCGCTTGAAAAAAATATAACAATCGTCGGAATGATCATGAGTATTTCCTGTAAAATTCCGCCTGCCAAAAAAACAACGAAAAAAATCAAAATCTCCAACCATATGTTTCGTCCACGGCTCTGTGAGGCGGCCTCGTTGATGAAAACCGGTTTTTTCATCCATTCATTCACAATCATGCACCCCTTTCCATTCTGATTTTAATCATAGCACAGTGGGTGGCAAAAAGCAATCCTCCGAGATAAAAAAAGTGCTTCTGTAAAACAGAAGCACTTTTTTGTCGTATCAGGTTCCACCGAAGCCGGAATGTTCAATACCCTGAATCAGATATCTCTGACAGAAGAGATACATCAGAATCAACGGCAGAATAACCAGAAGTCCGGCTGTATTCTTGACAGCAATCTCATATGTCTGATAGTTGACACCCGCCTGACTCTTCAAATGTCAAGCGTCGCCGGCATCTCAGACCAAAAACGCGTACTTGTCAAAAACAGATGGTCCGAAGACGGCATGAATGTATTGACATAGAAAATATCTGTCCACTGCCATGAAAATGCGAGAATAAAGACCGTGATCAGCATTGGAACGGAAAGCGGCAGAATGATATGGAAAAACGTCTTGAAAACGCCATAGCCGTCAACATACGACGATTCCTCCAGTTCATCCGGAACACCGCGATAAAACTGTCGCATGATAAAGATAAACAATCCGTTCTTAAATGCGAGACCTGTCAGCGACAACAGAATCAACGGGACATAGGTATTATAAATTCCCTGCGTAAACCCGATGGCCGAATAAAAGCCGGTTGCATTTAAAATTCCGAAGATATCAAAGTAGATAAACTTCTGGACAAACGAAGATGATAAAATCTGATGCGGAACGATCATCGTCAGCAAAACCAACGCAAACATCACGCCGCGTCCCTTAAACTTGAACTTGGCAAATCCATATCCGATCAGCGCGCAGATAAACGTCTGCAATACCGCACAGCTGAATGACAATATGAAAGTATTCAGCATCGCTTTAAAATAATGATTTTCAATGATCAAATATTTATAGGTATTCAGCGTCGGATATTTCGGAATCAATTTTACGTCGGTTTGAATAAAGTCCACCGGACTCATAAAAGACGACGAGATTTTAGAGAAAAACGGGAATAAAATAATATAAGAAATACCAAAAAGAAGAACAAACCTGAATATCGCAATCAGCAGCTTTTTATAAAAATGACTGTTGAGATATTTAGCCTTTAATCTCTCCTTGCGGGATGTTCTGTCAAAATCCACTCGGATTTTATTTTTAGATTCCTTTAACACCCGCGGAGTGTCCTGATTATTATTCATAATGTTTTCCCCTCCCTTCTCAGTCGTTTCGGCGTTGATAGAAGACAAACTTCCGACATATCAACGCAACAAGTCCAAGCGTTACAATTACAATCATAAAATAGGTCCACGCGGCGGCGGACTGCTGTCCGTTCGGCACGCCGTTCGGGGAAATATCGATGATCGCCTGCATGACTTCATTGGATTCCGCCGTAAAGGAGTCAATAACGGTATAAAACGCATTGGCGAGTATCATGGGGCTTATCATCGGGAAAGTGATCTTCCAGAAAGTTTCCCAGCCGGTAGCGCCCTCCATTTGGCACGACTCATAAATAGACGGTGAAATGGATTGCAGACCGGCAAGGAATATCAGCATCTGTACGCCGGCACGGTTGACAATATTATAAATATTGCTTACCAAATTTGTGATCAGCTCTGTAAATTGACCTCCGACGCCTAAGCTTTCCAGCATCATGCTGATATCCATCATATTGACAAGACCGCCGCTGGAATTGACCTCTCCAAGATCAATGCCTTCCATGCTGGACATGGATTCCAAAATCGTGTTGGTAACATTATCGATCTTCGCAATAATACCGGCGCTGACGACGACAGGAATAAAGAAGATCGCTCGGAACGCCGCGCGTCCAACCATTTTCTGATTGAGCAGCACCGCAATGAAGAGTGAAAACATAATAATGATGATAATGTCCAGAATCTGCTGGGCAAAGCTGGTAAGCATCATTTCAAGGAATGTTTTTCCTTCATCGTTTACCGTTGTTTCAATCAGCTGCTTGGTAAAGTTTTCAAAACCAACCCAAGTCAGCGAATACCCGCCGCCTTTGATGGCGGGTATTGTGTTATACTGAGCAAAACTATAAATAAACGATTCATAAATTACACTTGCATAGATGAAAACCAATCCGATTATAAACGGAAGAATAAATACCCAGCCCATTCTGGATTTTTTCTCATTCAGAGAGGCGCCTCTGTGCTTTTTCTTGCCAGAAGCCAATGCTGTTTTTTTCATTTTCAGTTCATTTGTCATCTTTCACCTCTCCTTTCTTCACTGAATGACATAGGTCTGAGGGCCGACAACCACATATTCCGTATCCGATACTTGGACAAGCGCGTTTGATGTCATATAATTGAAATAACAAACCGTTCCATCCGAGCTTGTGAGCTTCACAACATGAGTTGTCGTCGGCTTTGTGAGACTGCTGATAATCCTGTCAAGCGCGCTCTTCGCACGGGTGATTTCTCTTTCATTCCCTGTAAGCAGCGCGGCATCATAGTTCTCCTGCGCCTCTTGATAATTTTTCAGCTGGCCGTCCGTCGGCTGGTAAGCGTCGACAGCTTCATAAGAAACAGAAGCCGTTTCAAGCAATTTAATGTCCTCGGCATTGACAAAGGATTCGGCGCCGAGAATATACAAGCCGCCGTTATGCTCTATTGCGACATCATAGCTGTTATAGTTGATATAGAATACGGTTTTTTTGCCGTTATCGCTCGTATACGTCACCGAAACAACATTGTCCACCGAATATTTCGATGAAAATGCGGTAGAAAGCGTGTATCTTTCCTTCAGCGTGTTATACTTATCGCGCAAAGTAACTTCACAGCGTTCATTGATGGGATCGCTCGGATCACTGCTGTTTCCATACAAAAGCAGTGTGGCTTCTGTCTCTCTGGAATTAAGACGAAGTAAGTCCACCTCATCCATGACATCAAAATATGCTTCCTTTGCACTTTCGTAAGCGGCAAGCGTTTGATTGTACTGTGCAAACATAAAGTTTGCCTTTGTGCTGTCAAGACGATAAGCGGTTACAAAGCTGTGATCGGTAATGGTAGCGGTCTGCAAAGCTCCTACCGCATCATTCAGCATATTATAATAGCTTATCACATCCTCTTTCCACGTTTGGAATGCAACGGAATAGTTATCCGACAAGCCCATAGAATACGCACTCTTAATCTCCAATGTGTTTTGATAAGAAAGAAGGAAATAGAGCGCGGCTCCGTTTTCCAAGGATTTCAGCACTTCGTATTTAACATCGCCTTCCGTGTTGATCACGCTTCCGGCATAATTCATATAACCGTGCAGAACCATTCCGATAAAGGGGATAGAATACGAAGAAATTTGATAGCGGCTGTTATCCAGCGGGAGGCTGACGATATCCGAGGCATACGGAAGCGTATACGCATTGCCGCCGGCAACAAGAACCTTGCCGTATTTATCCTTCATCGTATTCAGGATATCCATCGTATTTACCTTAGAATCCTCACGGGTAATCGGGTAATCGTCATTAAAATCCGAATTCAAATCCGTCCCGAGAGTCATAACGGATATCGCACCGATCTCGTACTTGTCATAATCCTTCGCAAATTTTTCAAACAGAACCGCATAAGCACCGGAGGAAACGACATTCTTATAACCTGCCATAGAAATCGCCTGATAGACAGAATCATAATCGCGCTTCATCGTATATCTGCCGCTCATCGCCTGAGCCGCATGCTTCCGGAAAGAAAAGCCGGAACCGGTTTTTTTGAATGCTATATTTGCAAAATCAAATTCCGGGTAAATATCGATACCGGTTTCCGACGCATATTCCAAAAGCGTCTGGAGACCTTTTTTACCGCCTACGGTAGATGACCACTTCACATAGGAGGGATAATAAGGTTCGGACATATTGCCGTTCGCAAAGCCCTCAAGAATAAACTTCACGTTGGTAATCTTGGCGTCCTTAAGCTCCTCACTCATCGTAATGACATCCTCAAACGTGGTAAGCGGCTTTGTCACCGTAATCGGGAAAGAAAGAAACGTATCCGTTGTTTCCAAAGCGCCGAATGAATGAATATACAAGGGCAGCGAGCTTTCAAGCTCGGAAGAAACAAGCTTATCGATGGACCCGTTACTGATCAGATAGTCGCGATAAGCATTGGCCATGCCGACATATGACGGATCATAGTAGTCAACACCCTTTTCTTCCGCAATATTGGGATCGGAAAGCATCGTATAATGAATCGTATAGTTGCCGGTATACTTGGTATCGATTGTCGTCGACATCGATGCATCGTTGCCGCCGATAGAAGAACCGATGGAAACAGAGTCGGACTGCTTTACCGTAAATAATGCAAACACCGTACTGTATTCCGTGGTTCCCGAAGCGCCCGTCCATCCGGTCTGCCTCAAATTTGCACGAATCGAAGCGAATGAATCGCCCTCTTCGATGATTGCTACAAACCCGCGCTTATAGGATTCCGTCACAAGCTTATCGGCAACAGCCGGACGACCCTCTCCCCTGGAAACGCTCGTGGTGACGTCGTAATATTCGGTCAACCCGAAAACCGGAACCCGGAAGGTTTCCGCATTGGCATTCGTCGCATCGATGGATTCCATTGCAAAATCGTAGCCATACATCGAACCGCCCTGAATGCCGCTTTTCGGCGTACCGTCGTCGTTGTAGTAGGAAAGAAGCGTGCCGCTTCCGTCCGGAATAAAGATATATCCGCCGGTTCTCGAAATCTTTCCGCCGTCGCCTGTTTCCGTGCCGGTAGATTTCAGCGTTGTGCATCCAAGATACGGAAGCAGAACGAGCGATTCCAAAACATAGTTCGTCTCATTGTATCGAATGCTCTTAGCCGGGATCTTGGCCGTAAGTCCACTCTCATCGATCGTGTATTCCACAGCGATCCTGAAAAGCGCCGGCTCTTTTTCATCTCCCTCATATCCGGTCAGCTCGTGGTCCTCTTCCAGCTTATCATAGGTATAGTCCGGACAATATTTTCGGATGAGCTTCTCGATATTTTTTTTCATTCTTTCGCCGACGCCCTGCAAAACATACATCTGGGCGCCTTCGTTTTTGACAAGGAACTCGTATGTCTGCGGTCTGTTGGGATCAGGCGTTGACTGAGGATCATAAACAGATCCCGCTTCGGCCGGTCCCACAAGACCATACGGCGTACTGGTAGAGGATGTCGCATTCTTTAATGCATTATAGAGCAGCAGCTCCTCTGAGGTAAATTCCGCTGTATGAGTATCCAAGACATCAAGAATTTGGGATTCAAATCTGGATTTTTCAATCCACTGCGGAATCAAACGTTTGGTATCGACCGTGCCGATCGCGTATTCGACGCGAACGCCGCCCGAAATGTTCTTGAAAACAATCTGCCCACCGCTCAGCGCCGCATCCGTATAGCTTTTCATCGTAGCCGATGTATTTGTAGAGGTATCCAAATACTGCAAAATGATCTGAGAAAGCAAAGCCTGTCTGATCGGGTCCTCGTCACCCTTATCCTTAGAAGAGGATTCCGTAGAAACCGCGATATCATAAGGATTTGAAAACAAGTATTCACCTGTTTTTAGATTCTGCAAAGCAAACTCAGCCGACTGTGTGTCAAAATACAACGCATAGCCCGCATCCACATCCTCGTACATGAGAGTCATCGTAGCCACTTTCGCCTGCTGAGATTGATACTCAGTTGTGGGATAAACAGATATGTCTACGGCATCAGCAGCAAAAACAGGCAGGCTCACAGCAGAAAAAGCAAGCAGTATTGCCAAAACCGCTGAAATTATTCTGAATTTTTTCATATTTTCCTCCCCTGTTTATTGTGCTCGGTATGATATTTCTGTGATGATTTCGGATACAAAGCTCACCATTCTCTGAATAAGATTCGTAAACAGAAGAATGATAAACAGAATAAATATCATTCCGACAATCGTAAATAACGTGATAGCGATATTGCGTCCCATCGAATAGCCGTGCGTCGTCATTGAGCCGAAGAAGATAAGTGCGCCAGTCCAAATATAAGCAATCGCCACAAATAAGGTGACAAACTCAGCCTCCGACAAAGACAGGAAATTCGTTAGAATTGTCGTCGGAATATAGATCAGCGGCAGCGGGAGCAACGCATACGAGGTAGCAATGAAGATATCCTTGAAGCTTCCCTCTCCGTCAAACAGCGTTGTCAAGCACCAGTTCGCAACACACCAAAGAAGAAGAGGAGCCAAAACGATCATAATCGGAGAAAGAAAGTTGATTTGCTGGCCGCCGCCGAACAGATAAGCGGAGCCCACCATATTATACATCACCGCTACAATGGTAAAAGCTAAGATGCAGAAAGCGCCTCTGACCGAGCCTCGCTTTTCATGCTTTAAATCCCAAAATCCGTCAAACGGATGCAGGATCACATGAAATCCGAATAAAAACTCTTCCCAAAGCGTTCGCTTCCCTGTCTTGACCTCTCCGGCCTTGTTCTTTTTACCGACATATTTGAAGAACTTCGCCAAAAGAATTATGACAGCGACAACGACAACGATAATCAAAAGAATATATTTCTCTACCACTTCTTTACGATAGCTTTTGAAAGCAACGGAATAGTTGGTTTGTTCCCAAGCTTTTTTATAATACTCCATTGCCTCTTCATATTGACCTTGACGGTAGAGATTTTTTCCGATGCCGACGTAAGCCGCATCGAAGTTGATATTTCTTCTGAGAATATCCTGCCAATCCTCATAGGCTGCGGAATACTCACGAATGCTGTTGTGATACAACGCCTGATTGATCACATCGCCGTAATCCGTCCTCTTAAAAATCGTGATGGAATTCAGCGTGCTGTCGAGAACATAAATATCGCTTCCGCAATAGGTGATTGCCGTCGGCGTAGAAAGGTTGCCGAGCTGCTTTCCCTGATCTCCGAAAGCAAACAACAGATTGCCTTCATTGTCATACGTGTAAATTTTAGACCGTTTGGAATCCAAAACCGACCACATGCCGTTCGGACCCATCGCAATGTCCACAAGCTCAGAGGGACCGAGCGCCTTCGCATAGGTGCCCATGGTATCGAAGACTCTTTCACCGGCCGGCATGGCAAATCCGTTTCTGACCATGACGTCGTCGCCCTTTGCGTTCAAACGCTTGACCGGCGCATAAGTGCTTGTTTTTGCGTTCGATTGAATCGCCGAGGCCAGCAGCTCCGCTTCCTCGTCATCAAAAATGATGGTCGCCCAAACCAATCCCTCATCGTCAAGAGTAAGGTTCTGATAAGGAGTCGATATATAGGATTCCGTCACGACATTCGGGAAAATCATACGGCGAATCCTGACGGCAAGAGAAACCGTCGTTTTCTGCGCGCCAAGAAAGCTCTGGAAAGAACCGTCCGGATTGAGCGCGATGATACCGCTGTATGTTGTCGAGGAAACAATATACATCGTTCCGGACGAGTTTACCGCCACCGCCTGCGGACGAAAGACGGTATCCGTACCCATGACGTCCGCCGTCGGAGCTTCTACAATAGATTTAAAATTCCCTTCCAAATCAAAAAGCACAATACGGGAATTCTGCCAGTCACAAACATAGATCGTATCGGAATTTACAAACAATCCGCGCGGATCGGAAAGCGAGTCCTGAACACCGTTTTCGTTGATAAACGAGCTGATTTCAAACTCATACATAAAATCAGGATCACAGACAACCACCCGGTTGTTTCCCGAATCGGATATATATATCTTGTTATTCTCATCGACAAAGATATCCTTTGCTCCGTTCAGCGGCGTCTGCATATTCATCTCATAGGAAGTAATGGCTGCGCTCGGAGTATACGCATGCGGAGAAGTCAAAATCTCTCCCTCAATAGAATACGTATACGTCTCGTACGGAGCTGCTGCGGCAGAAAGCTGCATTGCAAATCCTGCAAGGAGGACAAAGCAGAAAATCAATGTTAATATTTTCGATATTCTTTTCAAAATTTCATCCTCCTATCTTAATCTTTCATACCGGACGTAGACATCGTTTCTACGATGCGGCTTTGGCTGATGACAAACACAATCACCGGAACAATCAGCATAACGATCGCTGCGGCTGCGCCGACACCTGCACGGGCAATACCGCCGGATACAACCTGAGAAATCGCATAGTTGAAGGTTTTCAGCTGCTCGCTTTGAATATAGATCGACGAACCGGTATTCCACAAATCCTTAAATGAATACACAATAAGCGTCAGCCATGCAGGCTTAACCATCGGCATCGCGATCGTCCAATATGTTCGAAGCTCACTGGAACCGTCAAGTCTTGCGGATTCCAAAACGGCATCCGAAATGCCCGAAACCATAAACTGACGCATCAGGAACATTCCAAGCGTCGCGCCCCATGCGGGTATGATGATCGCCCAATACGTATCCACAAGGCCAAGCTTACTCATCGTCATAAAGTTGACAATGCTGGTAACAGTCGCCGTAAACATCAAAGAGTATTTAACGCCGGCAAACAGGATTCCGCGGCCGGGAAACTTGATTTTGGAAACCGCATAAGCGGCAAGTGAGCCGAAAACAAGGTTTCCGAACGTACCGACAACAGAAATAAACACCGTGTTGAATATATATCGGGAAAACGGCACCCACGAAGAGGTCATGCTCTTAAACATATCCGAAAAGTTGGATAGCGTCGGATTCACAACATAAAATTTCGGTGGATAGTTCCACAGCTCATCCAGCGGCTTCAGCGATTGGATAATCGCATAATACATCGGAATAAACATGAAGATGCCGAATATCGTCAAGAATATGGCAATGCCAGCGTCTCCTCCGGCCGAACGGGTAAGGACGACTTTATGATTTCTTGTTCTTAATTTTCTCGCCATATCATTGTCCCACCTTCGATAGCAATTTATTTACAAGTATGTTTGCACCTATCATGATTATAAACAGAACCATAGCAATCGCCGACGAATAGCCGACCTCAAAACGCTGACCGCCGTAGTCCTGCAAATGATGCATGATCGTATGCGCCGCATAGTTATAGCTCGGAAATCCCGCAAGGTCATTGACAATCGAACCGAAGTTAAAAGACTGCGTAATCGACATAACCGCACCGAATAACAGCTGCTGCTTCATATTGGGAAGCGTCACATACCAAAGCTCCTGCCACCGGTTCTTAATGCCGTCAACCGCAGCAGCCTCATATTGGTCCTTCGGGATCGTCTGCAAACCGCCGATAAACGACAGGAAAGAAACGCCGAGAGAGGTCCACAAGGCGACAATGATACAAAGCGGCATAATCCATGTTTCATTTTGAAAGAACTGAATCGGGGTTTGTATGATGTCAAGGCTCAAAAGGATCGAGTTCGCATAACCATAAGTGTCCCCGTCAAAGATAACCTTCCAAATAAAGGTCATACCCGACGAAAGAGAAGGCGCGTAGAATATAAGTGTAATAACCGCACGAATCTTTGGAGGAAGCTCGTTGATAAACCACGCTGTAAACAAGGAAAGAAAATAGGAAACCGGTCCTGTAATCACAGCGAAGATAAACGTATTCTTAACGGCGATAATGAAAATATCATCATCCAAGAAAAGTCTGAGATAATTGTCGATTCCCACAAACTGGGGAGCTTCGATCATATTGAATATGGTAAGACTGAAAAACATCGAAAGCACGACAGGCGCGACGATAAATACCGTAAAAATCAGATAGAACGGAAAGCACATAAGATAGGCAACATAATTGCGTTTCATCTCTTTCCATGTCCATTGCCATTTTGACATATCCTTGCGGGCTACCGGCTTGCGCTTCTTCTGTTTTGCTTCAACAGCATTTTCTGACATGTCCAATCTCTCCTTTGCTATCAAATTTTACTTTTTCGCGGGAATATAAAATTCCCTCTTGAGTTCTTCGCGCTTACGTTCAAACTCTTTGTTGATCGTCGCCGTATAATCCATCAGCGCCTCGCTCGGAACCATTCCGTCATTATATACATTAAGGAAAGCAAATCCGACATAACGCGAAATGATATAGCTTCCCGGCATTTCCGGGACACCGACGAGATTGGAAAACTGAGTTCTCAGCTCTCTCAGCTCATTTGACGACCATGACATATCGTTGAAAGCTTCCATGTTCGCGGTCGCATATTTACCGGCAGATCCGAGAAGTGCCACCAGCTCATTGGCGTATTGTCCTTGTATACCGGCGCTCATCCACCATTTGATAAAGTCAAAGCCTGCCTGACCGGTGCCTCTGTCAACCGCATCCTTCATGATGACAATGCAGTTAACCGAAGATACGATAGAGGAATTGACCGTACCATCCTCTTGCACGGTACCCGGAATCGAGGTGAAGCCCCACAGTCCCTTTAGCTCAGGGGCAAATACCGTAAATTGGTTATAGTTTGTAATATAATCGCCGAAGAAGAGCGGCATCTCGCCCGTCCGGAAACGGTTCGGCGCATCATATGTCAGAGGAAGCTTATAGGTTGTATAGAATGAACACATGCGCGTAAAAGCATCCAACGTCACATCCTGATCAAAAGAAATCGTCGTACCGTTGTTGCTGTAAAGCTCTCCGCCGTTTTGATAGATCATCATATAAAATAAGTTGGTACGGTCGGCAGAAGCACCGGCACCAATCAGATAGTTTTTGCTGACAAGAATCGGCAAAACCGCGTTGAATTCATCCCACGTTGTCGGAATCTTGAGTCCCAGCTCCGCAAAAACGTCCTTTCGATAAAACATGACATTGAAGCTCTGCTTCTCAGGAACGCCGTAAACTGCGATATCACCGTCGGAGGAGCCGAGCGCAACCGTCAGAGGAACCCAAGCGGATTCATGGAAATACCCATATACCTCATCAAAGCCCTCATACTGACTGACATCAAGTGTGGCGCCGCGGACCGCGTAGTTGATGGCATCCGACGAGGTCACATCCATCATCACGTCGGGACCGACGCCCGACAGCGTCGCAGGAAGCAGCGTTCCCGCCGTAACCAGCTTCAAATTGACGGAAATGTTGGGGTTATCCCTTGAAAAGCTCTCGTCGATAAGAGAACGGATGATCTGCGTATACTCACGTGAAACCGTCGTCCATACCTCAAGCTTTACGACATTCTCTCCCTCGGCTGTGGATTCAAAGGAAGACTCATCGTTAAAGAAGCTGTAAAAGAACATCTGAATCTCATACCATGCGCTCCGGAAGAAATTGCCTTCCCCTGCCGGCAGCTCATTTCCCGCGGGCTGTATCACAAAATAATCAAGGATCAGAGATTGCTGGCTGATTTCATTGAGCCATGTTCCAAGGTTGCCGATATAGGATTTCAGCTGCGTAAAGTTTTTGGCAATCTGTCTTTCACTGTCCGCGGACATTTTTTGCAGAATGCGGGCAACATTTTCAATCGTAGCCGTACTCGAGCTCTTTTTGCCTCCGCTGATCTGCTGCATTTTTTCCGAAATATCAAACAGTCTTTTTGCAATTACACCCATCTCCGATATTTCATCCGGAATTCTCTTATAATAGCTGTAATCCATGTACGGGTCCGGGCTCGAGCCGGAAATTTGAAGAATCTTGATGTAGATCGAATTGATCTGTGTCACACAGTCACGAATTTCGGAAATGATTTCACCGAGATTTCCGAGGTTGACCTCCAGCTTCATCGTATGCTCGCCTTCGGAAAGATAAAATTCAAATTCCGTCGTCCCATCGCTGAATGTTCCAACCTGCCAGCTGCCGCTGTAAAGGAACTCAAGGTTATTCGCTTCTTCAAAAGGTATTTCCCCGTCAAGATACAGACGGCGGGAAACGAACAAGCCCTCGACTTGATCCTGAAGAAATCTTGTATTGATCGTATAAAGGCCGGCTTTTCCCTCCGGTATTACAAAGGTCCATTCAATCCATTGCCCGACCGTCGACCAGTTGTAGCTTCCGTTCTTGCCGCCGACATCGTTGATAAGCTGATATTTCGCGCTCTGCGGACTCGTGACAGCGGAGCTTCTGTCATTTTGTCCATATATGGTGCTGGAGGAAGTCGCCGTATAAAATTCCGCTTCGAGGAAAATGCTGGAATCCGCGGGAGCCTTGGTATAACCCGCCGCAGCGTTCTTCGCCTGATACTCTTCGTATGTTAATGTCTCTTCTCTTGTGCGCAGCGTGATCGTATCAAGAACTACCGGTTCCTTCTGTGCTTCAAGAGAAATGGTATTTTCTCCGGCCTCAAGATAGAAATAAAATTCATTATTGTAATTTCCGGTCGGATCGCAAACCGTATATTCCATCCACATAGGATTTTCCACCTTGCTGGGGCGGCGCTCGTTTCCGCTGGAATCCTTTTCATATTCAATATCCGTAATATTGCCGTTCTCATCACGCACAACAGTTAATTCGGAAAGATCCTCTTCCCAACGCTTGGTCATGAGAAGATTTCTGACCTCGGTGAAAGGAACCTCTCCGTTGATACGCAGAGTTCTTTCAATATCCGTAGCTTTCGACTGAATCGGGAAATACGAAAGATCAATCGCATAGAGTCCGGAAACAGGGACCGTCACTTTCCATGTAACAGTACCGCTGTCCGGCAGATAAAGCACATTCGACTTTCCGCCGAGCTCTCCCATCACCTGCGCGCCCTCCGGAAGCGAAGAGGTCTCCGCATCGACCGCACGAATCACAATAGGCTCGCCCTCATAATTCGGATAAGAGCCATATTTTTCCTTATACTCGGTCCACTTATCGTCTCCAAGTATTTCAAGAGCTTCCGCCGTTGTGCTGTCCTCCCCAGATGCTGCGCTGGTCCCGGTCGGAAGCGACACGGCACAAACGCTGAGACCAAGACATGACATCATCATAATGCCAAGCAAAAGCGCGATCACTCTTGTCAGCTTTGAATTTCTCATAGACTTTCCTCCTACAATTAATACGGTATTTCTATCCACAATTCATTGAACTGTCATGCGATTTCTGAAAAATATCCAAAAACCAGCATAAATACGTATGTTACCTTAATATGTTACCACTCGGTTAATAAAAAATCAATAATTTTGAAAAGCTCAATTTTTCTTTTTTTTACAATTCATTCTACTTTTTCTCGATTTTTTTAGTCCAAACGATTCACGCGAGGAACCAATATTTTTTGAGCGGATTGACGCCCGTTTTTTCTCCCTAAAATTTTATTCGGTCGGGTATTTTTTATTTACGGATTTGCTTAGAAAAATTTCAAAAATTCTTTTGCAAACAAGGATTTTTCGAGCCATTTGCTTCATGATTTTTCATGCGCCGCAATCGAGTAAATTAAATTTAATGTCCTGTAAAATATCAAAACAAGGCACAAAAAGAAAAGCGCCCCTGATTTTTGTGAAAAATTCACAAAAATCAGGGGCATCATTTTATTTTTTGACAAAAATCACAAAAAACAAAAAAATCAAATTTCAAAGCTAAAATGCGTAACTTTTTTCTAATATTATTATAATAATGTTCAATTTTCAACACAATCATTAGTCAAAGGCTATTTGCATAAAACACGGCCGGCTCCCCATGCTTCGCGGCACATATCGGCAAGATTCCCAAAAATTCGACCGTCACACCACAGCGGCAAAACGCCAGATCCTTTTACAAAACCGCATTCTCGACATAAAATTCGATTTTTCCAACCCCAAACAGCCGCAATGCTTCCATTTGAAATTCGGACGGCGCGAACCAAGTGTGGCTCTGATGCCTGCGCTGCGATTCCCCGAACCCTTTTATAAATATTTCTCCGCAGCTGCGACCGCCAAACGGTCGCAGCGCTCGTTATATTCATGGCCGTTGTGACCGCGCACCCATACAAAGCTCACCTTATGGAGCTCCAAAAGGCCGAGCAGACGCTCCCACAAATCCACGTTCAAAGCCGGCTTTCCGTCGCCCTTTTTCCAGCCTTTTGCACGCCAAGACCGTGCCCAGCCGAGATTCACCGCATCCACGAGGTATTTGGAATCCGAAAACAGCTCGACCTCACACGGCTCTTTCAGCATGGAAAGCCCAAAAATCGCCGCGGAAAGCTCCATCCGGTTGTTCGTCGTGGAGGGCTCGCCGCCCGAAAGCTCCTTTTCCAATTTTCCATACACAAGAATACAGCCCCAGCCGCCGGGACCTGGATTTCCCTTGCAGGCTCCGTCCGTATATATCTTAACCTTTTTCATCTGGGCTCCTCTGTCCGACCTCTCCGATTCGCACGGTTTTTCCCGTATCCTGCGACTCCCGTGCAGCAAGCGCCGTGCGCGTCGCGGAAAACGCATCCTCCGCGGAAACGCGGCATTTCCCATCTCCGAGAATTTCCAGCATGAACTCCTCGAAGAGCTCTTTTTCCGTATGCACGGGCGATAGCTCCCTTTCGCCTTTTCCGTCAATCACGTAAACATGACCGCCGCGCACCTCGAGAATGCCCCCCGAGCCGACGAGCCGCAAGCGATCGTCGTCATGTGTCGGCGCGGACGACGGACGCATAACATCCGCGGAAACGGAAGCCATCCGGCCTCCCTCACAGTCAAAAAGACAGAGAGTGGACGCCTCCATCGTGCCGTTTCCGGCATTGCAGGCGGTACTGCCGTATGCAGTCACAGAAACGGGAGAAAGCCCGCCGATCCGCTGAATCCACTCAATCGCGTGAATCGCCACCCACGGAATCGTACCGCCGTATTTTTCCCGATCCGAATAGAACTTTTCGCGGCGTCCCATTTTATAGGATTTCTGCGCGTTCGCAAGCCGGATATCTCCCAGAGCGCCGCTCTTCACAAAGCGGTACGCTGTTTCAAAATGAGGCAGATAATCGATTCCGAACATGCCGCAAAAGCAGATATTCTTCTTATTTTTATAATGAAGAACCGAGTTTCGATAGGCATCCTCCAGTTTTACAAGCGCCGCCATATCCGTCGCCACGGGCTTCTCGCAGAACACGCTTATGCCATGTGCCAGCGCAAAGGCGGCAATCTCGGAATTTCTCGCCATCACCGTGTTGACAACCGCGATATCCGGCGCCGTAGCAAGAAGCATTTCCCGCCAATCCCGATAAATGCGCGGCGCAAATCCATATGCCGAAAGCTCCCGCTGTGCACGGTCTAAATCATCTTCGGGATCCGCCGCGCAAAGTCCCTCGAATGCAAGACCGTATTTTTTCGCCGTCGGAAGCGCATATGCGTAATGCCCTGCCGCGCCGATTTGTACGATTTTCATTTTGCACCTCACCAATTCATGCCGAACGGCACCTTATTTTCCGCCTTTGATTTTATCCCAGTATTGCTTTGCCGCCTGCTCGTTTTTGTTGTCCCCGTAGGTATAAAACCGGACATTCTTCAAGTCGTCCGGCAGGTACTGCTGACTTACATAGTGATTGTCATAATCGTGCGGATACCGATAATTCTGTCCCTTTTCCGAAGCGTTTTCGCCGTCGAAATGGACATTTTGCAGGGCGCGAGGAAATGTGGCTCCGCGGCCTGCCGCCACGGCCTCCATCGCCATATCGCATGCCAAATAGGCGGAATTGGATTTCGGCGCCGTAGCAAGAAGCACAACCGCGTCCGCAAGCGGAATCCGCGCCTCCGGCATGCCGAGCTCGCGGGCGCTCTCCACACAGGCGCGCGCCACGGAGATCGCCGCAGGATAGGCAAGTCCGATATCCTCGCTCGCCACGACCTGAAGCCGCCGGCAAACGGAAATCAAATCTCCGCCCGAGAGCAGCTTGGCAAGATAAAAAAGCGCAGCGTCGGGATCGGAGCCCCTGATCGACTTCTGAAAGGCGGAAAGCAGGTCGTAATGCCCGTCGCCATCCTTGTCGAAGCCGCCCATGCCCATCACCTCCGGCAGAAAATCCCGCACGGTTTCCTCCGTGACCGTGTCATACACGGCGGCGATATTTTCATAAAGCCCGAGCGCACGGCGGGCGTCTCCCGCAGCGGCCGTGACAATCATCGAAAGTGCCGCGTCGGAAACCGAAATTTTCCGTCCCGTTTCCGATTCCAAAAGCGCCGCCCCTCTGAGCACCGCCCTTTTCAGCTCCGCCGCACCGATGGATTTGAATTCAAACACCGCGCAGCGCGACACGATCGCCGGATAAATGTAAAAATACGGATTTTCCGTCGTGGAAGCGATAAGCGTGATTCTGCCGTTTTCTATATATTCCAAAAGCGATTGCTGCTGCTTTTTATTGAAATACTGCATCTCGTCAAGATACAGCAGAACGCCGTCCGCTCCGAGCAAAGACGAGCTTTCCGAAATCACGTTTTTCACGTCGGCAAGCCCTGCGCTTGTCGCGTTGAGCTTGTGCAGCGTTTTTCCGGCAGCCTTCGCCAAAATATTGGCCGCAGTCGTCTTCCCCGTGCCGGAGGGACCGAAAAATATCATATTGGGGATATGACCGGCGTTCAGCATCTTTGGGAAAATTCCATCCGCCCCGAAAAGCTTCGGATCTCCCACCATATCTTCAAAGGATTCCGGCCGTATTCTGTCTGCAAGGGGCTGTTTCAGCATATAGACTCCTTTTTCATAAAACGCCGCTTTCAAGCGCTTTTTGTCGAGTTTTATACATTGGTATCAAATAATTTATAAATATGTATAAATCATTTTATTCTTTTGTATTATTATTTTATACACTCGTATTTATTGAATGGACAGTCTGAACATGACGGGCCGCGGGCGGAGCAGACATCTCTTCCGAACATGACAAGTCTGTGGCAGAAATCCGATTGCTTCTCCGGTTCGACAATGCCGGCAAGCGTCATTTCCACCTTCTCCGGAACCTTGCTTTCGCAAAGGCCGAGCCGGTTTGAAATCCGAATGCAGTGCGTATCCGCCACGATCGCCGGCTTATGGTAAATATCACCGAGGATAAGATTCGCAATTTTCCGTCCTACGCCGGGAAGCGTCAGAAGCTCATCCATATTGTCCGGCACACGTCCGCCGAAGCGGTCGCGAATGATTACGGAAAAATCCTTGATATTCTGCGCCTTGACCTTATACACACCGCAGGAAAACACAAGCCGCTCAATCTCCTCTACCGGCGCTTCGGCCATGCTGTCGACATCGGGAAAGCGCCGGAAAAGCTCCTCACACACGATATTGACACGTGCATCCGTGCATTGCGCGGAAAGACGCCCCATCACGAGCAGCCGCCATGGGTCGCCGCCGTATTCAAGTGCGCAGACAGAGCTTGGATAGCGCTCCTCCAAAGCCGCCACCACCTCTGCGGCTCTTGTTATTTTCTCTTCCTTCGTAAGCATTTCTTCACCTCAAAAGTTCATGATATCAAGGGAGGTTATCCCAAATTCAGACCGCAGAAGCGCCAAAAGCGCCGCTACCGGAAGCCCCACGACATTATAAAAATCGCCCTCGATGCGCTCCGCAAACGAAGCGCCCTTTTGCTGAATGGCATAAGAGCCGGCCTTTCCCATCGGCTCGCCCGATTCCACGTACGCCAAGATTTCCGCCTCGGAAAGCTCCCGGAATTTGACCTCGGTCCTTGCCACCGTGCCGGCCGTGCGCCCATGATAATATACGGAAAGGCCGGACAGCACCGAATGCCAAGAATCCGACAGCATGCCGAGCGTCAGAATCGCATGCGGCTCGTCCGGAGGCTTTCCGATTACGACGCCATTATAAACGACCACGGTATCGCAGGCGATGATCAGCGTATCCGGCGTAATAGAGGCATCCTCTTTTAAGCGCGCCAAAACCGCCTCGTTTTTCCGCTTGGCCGCCTGCAAAACATACTCCTCGGGCGATGCGGCGCCGGAGACATCCTCATCCGCACCGGAGACGACGACACGGAACCGGACCCCGAGAGTGGTCAGAATTTCACGTCTGCGCGGCGACGCCGACGCGAGCACAATATCCGTCATCTTCATAGTCTGTCCTCCGCGGCGGAAAGGACGCCGCATCACAATCTTTTGAATTTTCCCACCGGCGGCTTTTTTTCCTGAAAGCGCATGAGAAGCGAATCCACTTCCGCCCGCGTCTCATCGGTAAAAATACAATGACGGAAAAGTCCCGCAATCGGCATATCCGCCATGTAAACCGGCACACTGTTGTAAAGCACGTTCCGATGCGGATATTCCCTGCACAACGGAAAGCGCGCCCCGGTTCGGTCGGCAAGATAGGAAAACCGGTTTGTATCGCAATAACGGCATTCTCCGCTTTGAACCGGCGAAAAATTGTCGCGAATGGCACATTTTTCAAGCGTCATCAGCGGCAGTTTTCCATAATAGACATAGCCTTTTGGGATGCCGCAAGGCATACCTCGCGCGGCGGATGCCCCGACCTCCGGAGAGACAAGCAGAGAGCAAAACCCCAGCTTTTGATAGACGCCGGCACTGTACGGATTAAAGAGATTGAGCCGTATATCGCCGTGCTTTTCCAGCCCGAGCGCGTCCGCAAGCTCACACTGCCAAAGGCCGGTGATAAGAGCCAGCCGGCAGCCGACCTCCGCCGCCTTTTTCGCCATTTCGCGGACAGCATTAAGCTCATGATCCAAGCAAACAGGCGGAAACGCAATTCCGATTTTCCGATGGCGGGAGACTTCGTCCGCATGCGACAAATACTCCGTAAGCGGAACGAAAATACGGTCAAAAAAATCAAGGGCGCCGGGCGTGACCGTATCATAAAAGGCAAAATAGGCGCTTGTTTGCTCCGATTTCACAAAGCCGGAGGGCGCAGAGGCGGCTTCGGACGCCGCCACCGGCGCGAACTCGCCGACAAGCCGCGCTTCCAGCCCCGCACACAACGCGCGCCGCAGGCCGTTGATTTCGGATATCGGAATGTTGACGCCGTCCTCCTCCACCGAGACGGAGGATGCGTAAAAAACGGTCGCACCGAGCTTTGACAGATTCTCCGCAATCCGCGCTTCTCCCGTCGGCGTCCTCTCCGCCCTTCTGCACACATTTCCCGAAACCGCAACGGAAAAGCTCTCCGCTCCGCGCTTAACCGTTCCGCGAAGCTGGGCGGGCTGTCCGGCATGGAAGCTGCCCTCCATCGCAAGCGGGAGACGTTTCTCCCCAAACCCCTGCTCCGCTGCGGAAACCGACGTCCGTTTATCCGCTTCCGTGCGGATGCCGAGCATCGAGCCTGAAATCCGCTCCGTAAAATACCCGTCGGTAAAGCCCGAACGGGAAAACAGCCGCGCGAGGGACGCCATCTCTTCCGGCGTCGCACCGCGTCCCTCGTCGATGAGCCTGCGGTAAACCGACACAACACCGTACACATATTCGGCGCTCTTCATTCTTCCCTCGATTTTGAAGGATGTCACACCGCCCTCCATAAGCGCCGGAATATGCTCCGCAAGACATAAGTCTTTGAGACTGAGGGGATAGGCGCATCTTGTCCGATACGGAAGCCGGCACGGCTGCGCGCATTCGCCGCGGTTCCCGCTGCGCCCGCCGATGACGGAGCTGAAAAGGCACTGTCCGGAATGGCTGACGCAGAGCGCGCCGTGAATGAAAACCTCCGTCTCAATCGGAGACGCGGCGCAGAGCGTCCGGATGTCCCGCAGCGGCAGTTCGCGCGGCGCCACCATGCGCCGAAAACCGATTTCGGCAAGCCTTGCGGCGGACAAAACATTCTGACCGGAGGTCTGTGTGCTCGCGTGGAGCACGATGCCGGGATACCGGCGGACAAGCTGCGCGGCAAGGCCGATATCCGCCACGATAAAAGCGTGTGCCCCGAGCGAAAGCAGTCGGCCGGCAAGCTCGACCGCAACGGGGATTTCCCTGCCGTAAAGCTGCGTGTTGAGGACAATATGCGTTTTCACGCCGAAAAGCCGGCAGTACCGAATTGCCTCGCCGATTGTCTCCTCCGGAAAATTTTCCGCATTTTTTCGCGCGTTGAAGCTCTGTGTGCCGAAATATACCGCGTCCGCACCGGCAGAGACGGCAGCGCGCAGCGCCTCCGGCGAGCCGGCGGGAGCCAGCAGCTCAGGCTTCATTTTTTCTTCTCGTCCTCGATGAGCAGCTTCAGGCGGTAATTTTCATCCAGCAGGTCAAGCGCACATACGACGGCTGCTTGAAGCTTTGTCACACCCGAGGTGGAAAGCGCGATGGAATTGATTCTGCGCGTCAATTCAAGTGCGAGCTTCTGCACATATTCCTCGCTGTTCTCGGAATTCAGCGTGAGGTCCACGCCGGCAATCGTGATATTATGCTTGTTCTTCATTTGAAATTTCTCCTTTGAACAAAAAACTTAAACAGAAAGCATTGAATTTGTCCCGCCGCAGGCGTATAATGAAAAATATACGACGGACAGGCTATATTTGAATTTATTATAATACAAAACTTCGGCAAGCGCAAGTAGGAGACATGATTTCCCGCAATTTTATTTGGCACCTGCCGGAGTCGAAAGGAACTTCGACGGCATGAAAGAAATCATTCTCTGCAAATACGGTGAAATTTCGCTGAAAGGCGCAAACCGCGCTTATTTTGAAAAACTCTTGCGGGAGCTGCTCAAAAAGCGCACCGCCGCATTCGGCGCTTTCCGCATTTATTCGCTCCAAAGCACGGTATACATCGAACCGGAAAATGAGGATGCCGATGTGGAAGGCGCGTACAGAGCGGCAAAAAATACTTTCGGCATTTCCGCAATCACACGCGCCGTTCAGACGGAAAAAACGACGGAAGCCATTCTGGAGACGGCGAAAAATCAGTTTATGCCGTATCTCGAAGGCGCCAAAACCTTCAAGGTGGAGGCGAAGCGCTCGGACAAGCGCTTTCCGCTGACCTCCCCTGAAATCTCCGCCGAGGTAGGAGGCGCGATTCTCGAAGCCTCTCACGGCAGACTGCGCGTGGACGTCCATCATCCGGATGTGTGTGTCCGTGTGGAAATCCGCGACCTTGCGGCGTATCTCTGCGCCGGACAGGAGCGCGCCATCGGCGGTATGCCGATAGGCTCCAGCGGCAAAGGGCTTTTGCTTCTCTCCGGCGGCATCGACAGTCCGGTCGCCGGCTTCATGATGGCCAAGCGCGGCGTCAAAATCGACGCGATGCACTTTGAAAGCTTTCCCTATACCAGCGAACGGGCGCGCATGAAGGTGCTCTCCCTTGCGGAAAAGCTCACGGAATACACAGGCGAAATCCACGTCCACATCATCTCCGTCACGCACATCCAAGAGGCGCTTCGGGACGCCTGTGAGGAGGACTACTTCACGCTTCTTCTGCGCCGCTTCATGATGCGTCTTTCCGAGCGCACGGCTGAAAAATTCGGCTGTGAGGCGCTCATCACGGGCGAAAGCCTCGGACAGGTGGCAAGCCAAACCATGCAGGCGCTCGGCGTCACGAACAGTGTCGTTTCCCGTCCGGTTTTCCGCCCGCTCATCGGCATGGACAAGGAAGAAATCATCCGAATCTCCCGCACCATCGACACGTTTGAGACCTCCATCCTTCCCTATGAGGATTGCTGCACCGTCTTTACTCCGCGCCATCCCAGGACCAAGCCGGAGCTTTTCAAGGTGGAACGCGAGGAGGAAAAAGTGGATGTAAAAGCGCTCGAGGACGAAGCGTTCGCCACACTGGAAACGGTCGTTGTCGGACGTAAATAACGAAGAATTGATGTTGACAAATGTCTCTGCGAATGGTAAAATAATTGCAAGATATCAGCATGGAGGCGAAATATGGAAGGTTCATCCATGGACAGCACACAGGTAATCCTTTTTACCTCCTGCAAGGGAGGCGTCGGCAAATCGACCGTGTGCGCCAATCTCGCGATGGCGGTTGCCCTGCGCGGACGGCGCGTGCTGCTCATCGACTGCGATTTCGGCAATCGATGCCTTGATCTTGTCGCCGGTCTTTCCGACAAGGTGATCTATGACATCGCAGACCTTGCTTTCGGACGAATCCCCTGCGAGCGTGCCGTTATACGGGATTCCCGCTCGGAAAATCTCTTTTTCGTCGCCGCTCCCTATGGATTCGACAGCAGAATGAATACTTTTTCCTTTAAATCCGCGGTAAAAAGGCTCATGGCCGCCGACCATTACGATTTCATTTTCATCGATACGCCGGGCGGAATCGGAGAGCCGCTCCAATTCGCGGCCAATGTCGCCGACACCGCCTATATCATCGTCGAGCCGACAAGAGCCGCTATCCGCGCCGCCGACAGAACGGCGGAATTTCTCAGCATGAAAGGCGTCCGCCGCCGCAGACTCATCATCAACAAGCTCACCGGCGGGTCCGCAAAAAAAGCGAAAGACGAGGTCATCTCCATCATCGACAGCACCTCGGTAAAGCTCATCGGCGTCGTTCCGTACGACCCGGAGCTCATACACGCAGGCAACGAGGGCGTTCTTGTCGATGAAATGCTCAGCTTCAACATCACAAATGCATTTGACAACATCGCCGCGAGAACAATGGGAGAAGGCAGACGTCTTTTTGCCCATATACGAAGACTGAAAAGACTGAAATAAATACTTTGAAAGGAATGCGTTGCCGCTCGGCAATGCCGGTTAGCTTATGGAAATAGCACTCATAGCCGCAGAAACAAAAAAAGAACTCATGGTTCAGTTTTGCATTGCATACTGCGGCGTACTCGCGAAGCACAACATTTGCTCCACGAAAATGACGGGAAAAATCGTCTCGGAGGCGACAGGTCTTGCCATCGAGCAGCTTCTTCCGGGAAATCAGGGAGGAATCCAGCAAATCGCTTCCCGGATTGCCTATAATGAAATCGACGTTTTGCTTTACTTCCGGGACGGCAGCGACAATCCCGACGACATGTTGAAGGACGCCGCACTCATGCGCGAATGTGACAGAAGCAACGTTCCGACAGCGACGAATATCGCCACGGCGGAAGCGATCATCACCGCACTCGACCGAGGGGATCTCGACTGGCGCGAATTTTGGAACCCGAAATCGGAATACAACCGTGCGAAGAAAACACGGTAAAAATAGAAGAAGAAAAAGCGGAGTGAAATTCACTCCGCTTTTTCTTTTGCGGCACCATCTGATTTTCTTTTCCTGTAAAGATAACCGAACAGATAGTAAGACGCAAGCGCCGCAGCGCCGATGACCGAAATTCCGATTCCCGCCGCAAGCCCCGGCGCCTGATACCGATACTCGACGGTATGGTCGCCTGCCTTAATATCCAAACAAAGGAGAACGCCGTCCAAAGCGAACGTATCCTGCTTCACACCGTCTACCCAGACGCTCCAGCCTGCCTCCGCCGGAATCGAGGAATAGAGCACGGAATCGCCTTTCAGGCTTATCGTCCCTTTTATTTTGGTGCTTGAAGCATAGGTAACGTCAAGCACATTCTGCGACAGCTTATCATAAGCACGTGCGACAACGGTATCATCTATGATATAACCCTCCGCGCCATACAGCGCGACGCCATATCCGCTGATTACCACCTTTAAATATATGGTATCTCCTTTTTTCACATAACCGATGTTTTTCAGCGGGTCTCTGCCGCAGGAACCGGTCTTTTCCGCCCCGTCGTTGATGCTGACCGTGTAATTTCCGACGATAAAATCAAAGTCGATATAGAAAAAACCATCCTTTGTCGCTTCAAAGCTGTACTCGAAAATCGATTCCTCATCCGACTTCGGCGACGAAAAATACCGCTTGCCGCCCGAGGTGAACAGATTGGCGTTTTCTCTGTTCAGAACTCTCGCCTGAACGCTCGATACCGCATCGACATCACGGATTCCGGTGGAAAGTCTGATAAAGTCATTCTGTGCTTCAAGCGGGGTTTTGCCCTCCGTCTGAAAGCTTTTGACCGCATCGTTCACCGCATAAGCCACCGGAAGCGTATACCGGTTTTCAATCACGGTGATGCTTCCCTTTTTCTCTATGACATCCCCATATTCGGAGGTCAAGGCGCCGCCGGTCACATAGTGATACCGAATGCCGAACATCATATCCAAAATCGGCGTCGGCTGATAAATCGTGCTGACATTCAGTGCATACACTCTGTTTCCGAGCCTTTGAAAAAAGTTATACAGATTCCCGTTCATGGTGGAGGAATAATAGGTCACACCCTTGAAATCATACAGCATTCCGCTGTCAAAGGTGAAATTCGGCGTCATCTCCGAACGCCAGAAATCGTCCTTTCCGCTTTCATATTTCTTTGTCAGATAACGCATATCGCTCTCATAACCCGTATAAGAAACCGCATTCGCACAGCCGAGATACCGGGACATCGTGTAAACGCCGGAGCAGATCACCTCCAATGAGATGAGCGCTGCAAGCGTGAACGTCACCGTTTGAAGCTTTATCTTTTTCGACATAATCAGATACACCGCAATCACGGTGAACGCAAGGAGAATCACGGCGGCGGAAACGATGCGTCCCGAACGATATTTGCTGTCGTTTATGCCGATAAACAGAATACCGCCGGCTATCACCGTCGCCGCAGACGTACAGACGAGATTCAGTCCGTCCAAATGCGTCAGCGCCTCATATGCCATGAGCAGGACGATAAACACATAAAGGAAGCTCTGACGTCCCGGAAGCTGATTCGGGAAATGCAGTCCATGCCAAATAAAATCGAGGATATTCAGCTCAAAGGAAACGAGCATGAATGCGCACAAAAGCGTATAGCAGAGCTTCTTTTTCCATGAAACACGGCGGTTCAGCACGAAAAGAATGGCAAAGAAAATTGCCGCGGAGCCGCAATAGAGATTTGCCACACCGAATTCAAGCGACGTTTTGACGCCGGCCGAAAGATTGTCGATAATCTGCGGCAGCTTGTGATAAAACGCGATTTCCTTATCAAAGCCGAGAGAGGAGGAGGTCCAGTTCCGCATACCGTACACCACAGGCAGCAGGACAAACGCGCAGAGCGCGCCGGCAATCAGCGACATCAGCGCGAATTTGCCCGTATCCGCCGCCACTTTCTTTATCCCCCGTCGATTGCCGTCCGAGCACATCGTGACAACAAACCAAAGAACGGTAAAAAGACAAACCGCCCAGCCGATATAGAAATTGGAATAAAGTGTAAGCGCGAGGAAGGTCACATACATCCACGGATTTTTTCCCGACAGCATCCGTTCAAGACCGAGCATGATGAGCGGGACAAAAATCACCGCGTCCAGCCACATCGGCTGAGAAATGAACGCGAGCATATAGGCGGAAAGTCCGTAAGCGACGCCCAGTGCCGTGGCAAGAGGCGAGCGCTTTCCATACCGGCGTTCAAGATAATAGGAGAAGCTCCACGCGGCAAGCGAAACCTTCAAAAAGATCACAAGATCGAGCGCTGCGATTCTTGCGTAGCCGGAAAACGGCAGGAGCAAGAAATTAAATAAGCTGTTCGTATAATATGCGCTCTGCACGATTGCGGAAAAACCGAGAGACCCGTTCCACGACCATATGGCAAACGGCTCGTCCAGCTTTTCCACAATCATGGGATAATACTGTCCCCAAAGGTCCATTGTCAAAAGCGAATTGTCGCCGAACGGCGCAATCCCGCGTATGATCGCCGTGATGACGAGCGCGAAATAAGTCAGCACAAAGGCGGAAAGCGGGAAGCGATTCCGATAGACAAGCGAGCAGAACCGTTTCCAGCCCGTTATTTTTTCCGTATTCCTATCCAAAGCAAACAGGCCTCCTATGTTAACATTTTATGAATTTGTCGTGTGAAATTTCAAATTTTCTCACTCAAATCGGCAATTTTATTTCGACAGATGTGTTTCCGAAAAAATCGCGCTTCGGGTTTACAGAACGTCGACCTCCGCCCAGTGAATCGTCGCCTGCCCGTCCGAAATGCCGACCTCCAAGACGGAGACCGGCGGAACCGCACCGTCGTTTTCCGCATCAAACACATAGTAATCCATATCGGGATACTGCGGGTTGACCGGCGCCGCCGCTCCCGCAAGCACGCATTTTTTCGCATTCAGATAAACCACGACGTCCTGAATGTCAAACGGACCCTTTTCAAAGCCGAGCACGACCCGCACCGAGCGTCCCGCCGGAACCGGTCCCGTCGGAATGCGCAGCGCCGAAAACGCCGTCGTGTGTTCCCTGCTGCCGGAAAGCGCAACGGGGAGCTGCTTGGTGTTGGAGGCTCCCGTCGCATAGACGTCGTCATATGTGACGACGTGGCGGCGCCGCGCCGCCGCCGCTTTTTCGATGTCCCCCGCCGTCGTCAAAAACCGATGATAGATTTCGGGATTTGAATAAAGCGAATCATCCTTATCCCTCTGCGGAACGATACCGTCCATATAATTGAAAAGATAGATCGCATCCGCGCCGAGCGAGAGATACGCACAAGCGGAGCCTATCGCCGTCTCAAAGGTATTGTTCCAATATTTTCTGCCGCGGCGGTTATAGGCATCGATTAAAATTTCAAGTCCCGCGGCAAGCTCGACGTTCTTTCCGGCAAGAATCCGATGCCACAGGTCGATCGGCATGTTGTTGTCCACACTCGACCAACGCGGCGTCACAACAATCAGGTCGAGGATACCGGCGTCGATCCAATCGAAGAAATCAAAGCCGAGCCGCAGGCACTTTTCAGGCGTATCCGGCAGGCGCACGCCGATTTTAATCGGGTGTCCCCACTTCTTTTCCGCATCCTTTACGCGCGCATATACTTCCCGCATAAAGGCGTTGATAACGGCTATTCCCTCATATTCGCGTCCGATGCCGACGGAATAAATTTCCCGCATCCAGTCAAGTTCAATGCCGTCAGCGTCGAAGGTATCGAGCGCCTCCTCGATGACCGTCATATAGTAGTCGCGGACCTCTCCAAACATATAGTCGAGTCCGTTTTCATAATATCCCGCCGGCGTGCGGTGGGAAGCGCGGTTCATCCACCTGTTTTTCTTATAAAAATCGCTGAAAAGGAACGAATCCTCCGCGTCCGTCTCGTGAATGTCGTTCATGCGGATGCTGATCCACGGGCGGATTCCGATGGAACGGAGCGTTTCGATCCACAGCCTGTGCATCTCGATGCCCTTGTTTTCATAGATGTCGACAAGGAGCTTTCCGCATTTTATCACGTTATTGGTTTCCGTATCGTCGGTCTTGCCGGCGGCGGCCCATTCCTTATACTTGTCAATGCCGCTCATGGTGCGTTTTGAATTGTACCACGTCAGGGAGGCGTTCAGGCAAACCATAAAGTCGGTGATCTGTGTATCCTTATACTGCATGATGAAGTTCACAAGATCCTCTCTGGTAACCTCTTCGATACCCGCCGCCGTCCGCGTATAAATAAAATGATTGGGATCCTCGTTAAAGATGATTTTTCCCATAAAGCGTCTCCTTCCATAATTTATCCTATATTTTTAAAATTCAATCGCACAAAGCCTTAATGGCTTCTTAAAAATATATGCCAATCACGTCCGCGGGCGTGAGCTTCCGCTTTTCTCCGCCACCATGCGGGCAAGTGCGGCATTCTCCTCGGAGGCAAGCCCCGGATCCTGCGCAAGCGTCCGTTTGGCTTCGTCAAATGCGGCGTAAAACAGCGCGGAGTCCCGCAGGGAGGAAGCGATTCCGAGGTCAAATTCCCCGCTCTGGCGGGTTTTTCCGACGCTCTGCTCGATGAAATCGCCGGGACCCCGCATTTCAAGGTCCTTCTCCGCGATTCGGAAGCCGTCGGAATTTTCGCAAAGAATCCGGAGCCGCTCTTTCGCTTTTTCGGACTTGCTGTCCGAGACAAGAACGCAGTACGATTTTTTCTCTCCGCGTCCCACGCGGCCGCGCAGCTGATGGAGCGCCGAAAGCCCGAAAAATTCGGCGTTCTCGACAATCATGAGCGTCGCGCGCGGCACATTCACGCCGACCTCAATCACCGTCGTGGAAACAAGAATGTCGATATTTCCCGCGGCAAAATCCCTCATAATCGCATCCTTTGCCTTGCCGCTCAGCTTTCCATGGATAAAAGCGACGCGATAGTCCGGAAAAACCGTCTCCGACAGGGCTTTCGCATAATCCACCGCCGCTTTCAGCTTCGGCTTTTCTTCGACGGCACCTCCGGGTGGAATAAGCTCATCCCGCCCGAGCATATCGCCGCCCTCGCCCTCCAGCTTTTCCTGCTCCTCGACGGCAGGACAAACCACGTACACCTGTCCGCCGCCGTCCACATTTTTGCGGATAAAAGCATTCAGACGCTCTCTGTAGCTCTCATCCACAAGATAAGTGTCCACCTTCTGTCTGCCGGGCGGCATCTCGTCGATGAGCGATACGTCCGTATCAAAGGACAGCACCATGGCGAGCGTCCGCGGAATCGGCGTCGCGCTCATGGAAAGCATGTGCACATCCTTTCCTTTCGCCGCGAGCGCGGAACGCTGCGCGGCGCCGAAGCGGTGCTGCTCGTCGATGACGGCAAGTCCGAGGTTTGCAAAGCAGACGCTGTCCTCGATGAGCGCATGCGTGCCGATGACAAAATCGGCCTCTCCGGCGGCAAGAGACGCCGACACCTTCCGTTTGGCAGCGGGCGTCATGCTTCCGACGAGAAGCTCTGTTCGATAGCCCATCGCGCCGAAAAATGCCGACAGCTCCGCAAAATGCTGCCTTGCAAGGATTTCCGTCGGCGCCATCAAGGCTGCCTGCAAGCCGTTTTCCAGCGCCGTGTAGACCGCATACGCCGCACACACCGTTTTGCCGGAGCCGACGTCGCCGACGACGAGCCGGCTCATCAGCGTATCGCCCGTCATATCGGCCTCTATCCCGTCGATTGTCCTCCTCTGCGCTTCGGTCAGCGAATAGGAAAGCGCCGACAAAAACCGGGCACGGTCCGGCCTTACGCAGGGATGTGACGCGCGCTTCGGCTGATTCTTTCCGAACAAAAGCATCGAGAGCGCGAAAAGATACAGCTCGTCAAACGCGAGCCTCCGCACGGCGCTCGCGGTATCCTCTATGGTATCCGGTCTGTGAATGCGTTGCAGTGCGGTGCGGATATCGCATAAGGCATACCGTTCGCGAAGCGCCGCCGGCAGATATTCCGCAAGTCCGTCATGCTCGGAAAAGGTCATGTCGAGCGCCGAACGCACCGTGCTGCCCATCAGCTTCTGCGAGATACCCTCCGTCAGCGGATATACCGGCACGAGCGGCCGCAGCGGCGTCACCCCGTTATACGGCTCAAACACAGGCGAGTTCATGGAAACGGCAAAGCCCTCGCGCTTCACCTTTCCGAAGAAGCGGAACGTCGAGCCGCGGTGCATCAGGTCCTTCACATACGGCTGATTGAAAAACGTAATCCCGCATTTGCCGAAATCGTCGAAAGCCGTCACTTTCGTAATCACCATACCGCGCCTTATCATCGCGGATTTCGGCTCGGTATTCACCGTAAGGATGAGAGAGCAGACCTCCCCGTCGGTGGCATCAAGCGTCGTCTTGACATTTCCGCGCGGTTCATAGGCACGCGGAAAATGATAAACAAGGTCGCACGCCGTATAAATTCCCATACGGTGAAAAGCCTCCGCGCGCTTGGCGCCGACGCCGAAGAAGCGTTCCACCGGCGTATTCTTCCCCGTTTTCAGCGTACTCCCGCGCATGACCCCCGCCTTCCGGCTCCGAATCCGCAAAAGCAGCCTTTCCGAGCCTGTTTTTTATTTCTAAATTATACCACTTCGCCATTTTCCCGTCAACAATAGCAAGGAAAATATTGAAAAATTAAAAAATCGTGCTATAATATTATCAATATTTTATTCTATCCCGCGTTTTAAGGAGAAATCATCATGCAGGAAAAAGTCATACCGAGAATCCTGCCCGGCTTTATGGAGCTTCTGCCCGCCGAGCAGATTCTGTTCAACGATATGTACGATACCATTCGCGGCGTCTATGAAAGCTTCGGCTTTCTGCCGCTTGACACGCCGGTCATCGAGCTTTCCGAGGTACTGCTCGCAAAGGCCGGCGGCGAGACGGAAAAACAGATTTACCGCTTCCAAAAAGGCGACAGCGATCTGTCCCTTCGCTTCGATCTGACCGTTCCGCTCGCACGGTACGTCTCATCTCATTACAACGACCTCGTATTTCCGTTCAAGCGCTACCAAATGAGCAAGGTGTTCCGCGGCGAGCGGCCGCAGAAAGGGCGCTTCCGCGAGTTCTATCAGTGCGACATCGACATCATCGGAAACGAGGAGCTCGATCTGCGCTACGACGCCGAGATGCCCGCCATCATCTATCGGGTATTTGAGAAGCTCGGCATCGGCGATTTCGTCATCCGCCTCAACAACCGAAAGGTTCTCGGCGGCTTTTTCGCCTCCCTCGGACTCTCGGACAAAATCGAGGATATCCTGCGAATCATCGATAAAATCGAAAAAATCGGCAAAGAAGCCGCCGTATCCGAGCTTATCGCGCTGGGCGTTGCCGCCGATAAGACCGATACCATCATCGATTTTATCACCTCGGACGGCACCTGCGGGCAAATTCTTGAAAAGCTGCGCGCGATAAACATCGAAAACGAGACTTATGCGTCCGGTGTTGCCGAGCTTGCCGCCGTCACGGAATACATGCGCATGTTCGGCATGCCGGAGGACAGCTTCCGGCTCGACCTTACCATCGCGCGCGGACTCGATTATTACACCGGCACCGTATACGAAACCCAAATTAAGGCGCATCCGGAGTTCGGGAGCGTCTGCTCCGGCGGGCGCTACGACAATCTCACCGGATATTACACCGACAAAAAGCTGCCCGGCATCGGCATCTCCATCGGACTGACAAGGCTCTTTTCCCAGCTTCTTGCAAGCGGGCTCATCGCACCGAAAACCGGAAGCATCGCCCGTGTGCTGCTCCTGCCGATGGACGGAAGCACCGTTCCCTTCGCGGTGTCCGCCGCCACAAAATTCCGGAATGCCGGCATCGCATCCGACGTCTATTTCGGAGAGCGCGGCATGAAGCAGAAGATGAAATATGCCGGCCGCTGCGGCGTCCCCTATGCCGCCGTAATCGGCGAGCGCGAAGCGGCGGCGGGGACGGTCGCCCTCAAAGACATGCGCAGCGGCGAGCAGAAAAGCGTCACGATTCCCGAAGCAATCGAAATTCTCCAAAATATGGACAAGTAAAGGACAAATATTATGGCAAAGCTTGAAAAGACAGACAAGAGGACACATTACTGCGGCGAGCTGCGGCGCACGGACGCCGGCAAAGCCGTCTGCGTCATGGGCTGGGTGCAGCGGGCACGCGATCTCGGTGGACTCATCTTCATCGACCTGCGCGACAGGACCGGCATCGTTCAGCTCGCATTCGACGAGCACACCGACAGAGAAATTTTTGACGACGCTTTCCGCACACGCTCCGAATACGTCGTCGTAGCCAAAGGCACCGTCCGTGAGCGCAGCGCCGTCAATTCCCAGATTCCGACAGGAGAAATCGAAATTTTCGTCACGGAATATAAAATCCTGTCCGCAGCGGAAACGACGCCGTTCGAGATTAGTGACAATGTCAAGGTACGCGATGAGCTGGCGCTCAAATACCGCTATCTCGACCTGCGCCGCCCTTCCCTCCAAAAAAATCTCATTATGCGTCATGAAATCGCGCGTGTCGCGAGAGAATATTATTATGAAAACGGATTTCTCGAAATCGAAACGCCGATGATGGTCAATCCCACGCCGGAGGGCGCGCGCGACTATCTTGTGCCGTCGAGAATCCATCACGGCAGCTTTTATGCGCTGCCGCAGTCGCCGCAGCAATATAAGCAGCTTCTGATGCTTGCCGGCTTCGACCGCTATATTCAGCTTGCGCGCTGCTTCCGCGACGAGGACCTGCGCGCCGACCGTCAGCCGGAATTTACGCAGATCGACCTCGAGATGTCGTTCGTCGACGAGGACGATATCATGGAAGTCAACGAGGGCTTCGTCGCAAGACTTTTTAAGGAAATTCTAAATGTGGATATCCCCCTGCCCCTGCCGCGTCTCACCTACCGCGAAGCGATGGAGCGCTTTGGCTCGGACAAGCCGGACACCCGCTTCGGAATGGAAATTAAAGATATCTCCGGGCTTGTAGGAAACAGCGGCTTCTCCGTATTTTCCTCCGCCGTCTCGGCCGGCGGTTCCGTGCGCGCCATCGTGGCAAAAGACGCCGCCGCAAAGCTCTCCCGCAAGGAAATCGACAAGCTCACCGAGCACGCCCGCGGCATCGGCGCGAAAGGACTTGCCTATATCCGTTATGTCGATGAGACACCCTCCTGTTCCTTTGCCAAATTTATGGCGGAGGGCGAGCTCGACGCCATCATGGACAAAATCGACTGCCGGCGCGGCGACGTGGCACTTATCGTCGCCGATAAGGATTCCGTCACCCTCCCCACGCTCGGTGCGCTCCGGCTCATCGTGGCAAAGCAGCTTGGTATCATTCCGGACGGCTACAATTTCCTGTGGATTACCGAATTTCCGTTCTTTGAATGGGATGAGGAAAGCGGCACATGGCTTGCCATGCATCATCCGTTTACAATGCCGCTCGACGAGTGTCTCGGCTATATCGACACCGATCCGGGACGGGTGCGCGCAAGAGCCTACGACCTCGTGCTCAACGGCATCGAAATCTCTTCCGGCTCCATGCGCATCACCGACTGTGCGCTCCAACAGAAAATGTTCCGCAGGCTCGGCCTTTCCGATGAGGATATCGCAAGAAAATTCGGCTTCCTTGTGGACGCTTACCGCTACGGCGCACCGCCGCACGGCGGCGCCGCGCTCGGACTGGACAGGCTCGCGATGATTATGTGCGGCGCGGACAGTCTGCGCGACGTCGTAGCGTTCCCCAAGGTGCAGAATGCCTCGGAGCTCATGTCCGGCTGTCCTACGCCGGCCGACGAAAAAGCCCTGCGAGAGCTTGCCATCGCCGTCACGGAATATGAAAAATAAAATATTTTAGGAGTCGATTATGAACGATTTTTTAAAATCCCTACTGGACAGTATTGCAAAATTTGCGGCCACCGCGGGACTTAGAATCCTCGGCGCGATTCTCGTCCTTATCATCGGCACAAAGCTGATCAAATGGTGCCTGAAACTCATCAAAAAAGGGAAAAAATTCGAATCCTTTCCCCCCAATGTTCAAACGCTGATCGTCGATTTGGTCAAGGTCGCCCTTTATGTTCTGCTGATTGTGATTCTCGCGTCGGTTCTCGGAATCGAAAATGCCTCCATCGCAGCCGCGGTCGCATCCGCGGGGCTCGCCATCGGACTTGCTCTGCAAGGAAGTCTTTCCAATTTCGCCGGCGGAATCATGATTCTCATTTTCAAGCCCTTCTCCATCGGAGATTTTATCGACGACGGAACCCACAGCGGAACCGTTACCGATATCGGAATTTTCTACACCACGCTCGAAACGCCGGACAATAAAATCGTCACGATTCCGAACGGCACGCTTTCCAATCAATCCGTCACCGATTACAGCACAAAGGAAATCCGCCGACTCGATCTCAAATTCAGCGTCGCCTATGATTCCGACATCGATCTCGTCAAGGATACGCTCCAAGAGCTTGCCGACGCGCATGAGCTTGTCTTAAAGGAGCCCTCCCCCTTTGTCCGTCTCGGCGAACAGGGCGACAGTGCGCTCGTCTTTTATCTGCGCGTATGGGTCAAGGCTTCGGATTATTGGACCGTCAATTTCGATATGCTCGAAGCCTCGAAGAAAATCTTCGACAAACGCGGCATTTCGATACCATTTCCGCAAATGGATGTGCATTTGGATAAATAAAGAATAAAAAAGACCGCCAAAGGCGGTCTTTTTTATTCTTCCTTATTTGATCAATCTGATTTTGCCGATTACCGGAAGCTCCTTTGCTTTGCCGTTCGCCGCATTCACGATTCCGAGAATCGAGAAAAGCAGGAACACCAGCCCCAAAAGAGACAGGATAATATTGAAAACAATTCCAACCCCCGGAATCAGAGAAAGCGCACCGAGTACAATACTGAAAGCAATTTCAATGATCGCCAAGATTAAGCCTTGGTTGGCATGGAACCTTGCAAACGGAGATTTCGGAGCCGCAATCAGCGGAATCAGAACAAGCCACGACAGATAGGAAAGAATACCCATCACCTTGTTGGACTCGATATCGGCGGGGTCAAATGCCGAGGTGTCGTCTTTGGTATCGTTGAATTTGTTGAACGCTTCCTCCGCCCGGGCGCCGAAATCGCTTCCGTTTTCTTTTTTCTCGGAGGTCTCTCCGACCGTGGCGCCGCAGGACGGACAGGTTTTCGCGTCCTTTTCAAGCTCTGCGCCGCATTTGCTGCAAAAAGCCATAAATTTTCCTCCCTAAAAATGATTTTATATCACCGCAGACATATTTATATCTCCGGAATTTCCACATTCACCTCATGTCCGAGTGCCGCGGACTTGGCAATGGAATCGATAATCGCCTGATTATAAAGAATCTGGCTTGACGGAACCTCGACCGGTGCCCCGTCGATAGCGTTCAAGAAGGAGCGTATCTTTTGATAAAACAAGCCGCCGCCCTTATTTTCGACAATCGGAATCGTCGTCTCCACACGGCTTCCGGCGATATCGGTATACAGCGTCATCGGTCCTCCGACGGAGCCGTTCCAGCATTCGGTAGACGGAATCCGCAGCGCTGCATCCGTTCCGAGAATCACCGTGTCTCCGGGCGTATCCAAATGCATCGCCCATGAAATTCTGAAATCAAGAACGATGTCGCCCTCCAACCGGACAAAAGCCGCGGCGAAATCATCGACGTCAAACCGTGCGGCGTCCGCCGGCTTCTGATATTTCGTGCTGGTTCCGAAATAATTGGACGTGTATCCCGTCACCGTAAGGGGCTTCGGATAGCCGATGGCATTGAGCACCATGTCGAGCGAATAGCAGCCGATATCGCCGAGCGCACCGATACCGGCGGTCTTTTTCTCGATAAAGGTGCTGTTCGGGATGCCGCGGCGGCGCCCGCCGCCCGTCTGAATGTAATAAATCCTGCCGAGCACACCGGATTCCACGATTTCCTTGATTTTGCGCATATTGGCGTCATAGCGCGGCTGGAAACCGATGGTCAGCGCCTTGCCGCTCTTTTTTTCCGCGCGCATGATTTCCGCCGCTTCCTCAGTCGTCACGCACATCGGCTTTTCAAGCAGGACGTTGACACCCGCGGAAAGCGCGGCGATCGTACATTCCGCATGGGTCACATTATACGTGCAGATGCTGACGCCGTCGAGATCTTTTTCCCCTTCAAGAAGCGCCTTATGATCGGGATAAAAGTGAATCTTTGACAAATCGAGATCAAACTTTTTTGCGAATTTTTCCGCCTTGCCCGGAATAAGATCCGCCAGCGCGACAACGTCGACGTCGGGACAAGCAAGATAGCTCTGCAAATGAGCTTCCGCAATCCATCCGGTTCCGATGATTCCGATTTTGTATCTTCTCTCCGAGCTTTTTTCCTCCTGCTCCGCCGCCTGTGTGAACTGGCCGAGCACCTCATCTCCTGATTTTGCCATATCCATACCTCTCTTTTCTTAATTTCTATCTGCATCAAAGCAGTTTATTTTCGAGAATATACTTCGCGCTGAGCGCGACCTCCTCCATCTTGACAGCGCCCGGACGGCTGACGCCGTCCTGCTCGACGATCACCCATTCGGCGCCCGCCTTTTTGCAGGCCTCCATGATTTTCGGAACGTCCTGCAAGCCGTATCCGACGGGGCGGTAAGAGAAATTCCCCTCTTCCTCCTTGGCGTCGTCCCCGTCGCAGATGAGCTTATACATATTGTTCTGCGGCCGGCCTTTCAGATAAAAATCCTTGATGTGAACGGTCGGCGCTCGGCCGGTATACTTCAAAACATAATCGGCAGGGTCCACACCGCCGACATTCGCCCAGCAGGTGTCGATCTGCGTTTTCAGATATGCCGCCGGTATGCGGTCATAAAGCATATCCAGTGCCAGCTTTCCGTCTATCGTTTTGAATTCAAAATCGTGATTGTGATAGGATACGACAAAGCCCGCCTCCGTATACCGCTTCGCCACCGCGGCAATCCGCTCTATCGCCTGCTCAAAGTCCCCGATTACCGGACGCAGAGCTTCCACAAGATACGGAACCGCAATATAAGGACACCCGATTTTGTGATAGGTCGCCGTCACCTCGTCGAACTTGTTCTCCAAATCATCAAGCGATATATGCGCGGAAACCGGAGTAAGTCCGTATTTCCGGAGCATTTCGACAACGCGGTCGGCGTCATAGCCGTGCAGTCCGGCAAATTCAACCCCCTCGTAACCCATTTCGCTCACCCTTTTGAGCGTTCCGTCAAAATCCGCTTTGGCATCCGCCCCCACGGAATAGAGCTGCAAAGCAAGCTTCAAAGACATGCCATCCTCCTTCGCGCCTATGTATGATAGGCGGCTATTGACCGAATCAGTATCGGTTTATTCTTCGCTTATTTTATCACAGCCGTTATATGAAGTCAACATAAACAGACGAAAAACATCGATATTTTTCTGCTCAAAGCAAGACTATCAAGGAAATTAAAAATGAAAGATCTACATATTGAGTTTAAAAAATCAACAAGTTTTTCTTTTCTTATTTTTACATAGCCATGCTATAAATCATTCACAGCAGATAAGCTATGAAACCCAATTGTACAATAGGCAAAGAAGCGACTATTGCCAAATAGTCGCTTCTCTTATTTTGTCAGTCGTTCGACTCCGCCTTATAGCATTTCACTACTGAAAATCCAACAACAATGAATTTAAGAGGTAGGAATAAGAGACGATACATATACTTCTTTTAATATATCTTTTATCTCTGCACTGCCAACATTAACTGTTTTATTCATGCAAACAGCTTTTACCAAATATCCGTTAATATCAAGCCAAAATTCAGCATAATTTTTTGCAAGCTCAGGAGATTCGCTCATATCCTCTTTGTATAATAACTTTATACGTCCATTTTTGTCAATCGGGTGATCTGCTATTTTTCCATCTGTCTTTTTCTCAATATAGTCTCTGACCTCTTGGAGTTCTTTTTCATTTAGTGGAAATTCAAATCGATACCAACGGTTCTCCCCATCGATTACATATAGGAAATAAATTGTAGGACTCTCTGGGAAATAAGAAATTTTAACTTTTTCTTCCGATCCTGAAATTATAGGCACAGGAAGAGAATCATAAATTTTTAAAAATTCATTTATTTCTGTCATAGACAACTCATATTGATCAATTGATTTCATAAAATTCTTTGCAGCTTCTTCACCGTTCTTTATTACAGACCGTAATTGACTAAACTCCGGTTTTGTCAATGTTATCATAATAGGCGGTTCCTGATGATTTTCACTATTATTCGTCGTTGTATTATTTTCCGATATATTAGAACCGCAAGACACCAATAGTAATAAGCACATTGTTATCATAATTACAAATTTAATTTTTCTCATATACTCCTCCTTTTAGTGATGATTAGACAAATGATGTAGTATGGCGAATTGTCATAACAACGGTATGTGAATAATCAGAAGAATTTGAACTTGGATTTCCATTTAGCAGATGACCGGACCATATAATTCTCGACAGCCGATTGGTTCCATTACCAAAGCGAGAAATAATATCATTTCTAACGGCATCGTCAGTTAAATGAATAGGATAATGATTGCATCCATTGGTTAAATTTCCGGATGTCACCGTTCCCTTACAACTATCTGCACAAGAATAGCAATAGCACATAAATAAAAAAACTTATAGGATACCATAGCAAAGAAGCGGCTATCAGATGATAGCCACCTCTCCTCCTATTTTGTCATGATTTCACTTTATAGCATTCTACTACTTTCATCTCATCATCCCATAAAACACGGTATATGGAACTGTCATTGCTGCTAAAATCAAGAGACCGCATCCCCGAAGTAGAACTTCCAATAGGCATCCCAATCAGTTCAACTACTTCATAAACAGACATTCCTGGAACAATACGATCAAAGTCTTGGACAAAGTAATTTGAGCTAAAATCATATTGTTCCTTTTTTACGACTCCTTGCATATCCGAAGAAAATTCAACAACAATGGATTGGTCGCTTTTTTCTTCGATAAATGCATAATTCATATAATAAAAACTTTTTTCAGATTCATTTAATTCCCTGAATTCATTGTATGTCATGCCAACTCGAATTTGAGAAAAAATGTCCTTACTTCCCAGTGAACAAGATGATAACATTAACAATACGACAATTCCGAAACAAATACTTATTTTTCGCAAACTTAACCTCCCAATCTTCAGTATTTACTCAACACTGCAATCTTCAACTACAAAATGACCGTTCTGGTTTACATATTCAACAATTAACGATTTCCCTCCTTTTAATTCGTACTCCACTACCATTACCCCGAAAGTTAATACTCGTTGTGGTAATCCTATAATATCTGTTACATCAGAATACGTCATATTTTTTTCAATCTGTAAGGCAGAATTGACTTCAGGAAGATCCGCTTTGAATTTATCCAACATAAGTTGATCATATAACGCAACACTTCTTCCATTTGAATAAAAATCATTTAGAGGAGTTATTCTGAAAAATCCTACAAATATAGAGTAGTCTGCATAAGGATATGTTCTGTCAGCTGTTTCTGGATCAAAAATTACATTACCTGAAGCGTCTTCATCAATTACATTTCCACTACCAGGTTTATGAGACCATGTGCCATCTGGATTCTCTCTATACCAATGATAATCGACGCCTGGAGCTATAACTAAGGCTACTTTATACGAACCTGCCGCGCATTTATCATTTTTATTAACACGCTCAAATATAAAGTTAAGTGAAGTAGAATCACTTCGTACATACTGCTCTACACGTTCTGCCGTTAAATTTTCTCTCGTTAAGCTGTATCCTGAAGCTTCACCGGGCTGCATAAACCATAAATTATTGGTTTTTGGATAAACCTGATTGTTTAAAGAATAAGCATAACAGTTTGTGGAATAAACTACAGGAGAATAATTCCACAAGTATGTATTATATGGCACCTCATAACCAGAAGTAGGAAGAATTATATTAATATTCCAAATCCAAACCCAAGGAGCATTATCATAAGTGATATGTATTCGAACAGGACCAGCTTTCAATGCTTTAAAATATCCGATACTTTCCCCAATTGTTGCAATATCTGTGGAGTTATTGTTCATGTCAGTGACACTAAATTTAACGGGACCATTTCTTCCTATCGTTGAACTATACATAACAGCAGTATAATAAAATTCGCTTCCGCAATTTACAGTTGGGCTATAGTTTACCAAAGCTACACCATCCAATGCCCTTTCGTAGCACAGACATACCGGCACAGACGATTATCTTCATTGGCTTTCACCTCCTTTTCAACTTTATATTACATATACATTTTAGCATATTTTTCATTTTTTGTCAATTTAATTTCATTTACACTTGAATAATTTCAGCATTTAATACAATACAATAGGCAATTTACCAACACATTGTCTTGTTTATTTGTTCATATTAAATAAAAACATATTTTAAGAAATGATCGTGGTATTTCTGTATTAAGAATAACTTAGAGTCAACTTGGAAAAATGCAAGTTCCATGACACCAGCATGCTTAGCTTAATAATTTTACGTTTTATTCGTTGTCGCTTACGAATCCGAGGATGGGATCCGTAAAATATCCGAAAAATATCTACGATTCCGAATTTTCAAAAACAGCCTTAGAAAACAAAAAAGTCCGATAAAATCGGACTTTTTTCGGGCAATATCCTTTTTTGTTGCCCTATAATGGCAGGGGCAGTAGGATTCGAACCCACGACAAACGGTTTTGGAGACCGCTGCTCTACCAGCTGAACTATACCCCTATTTATTACGGCGGACAAGCTTTTGGTGGGCCTTTAGGGACTCGAACCCCAGACCGACCGGTTATGAGCCGGTTGCTCTAACCAACTGAGCTAAAGGCCCTCACGGATTCTTGCCGCAGTCGCAGAAAATATTGTATCACGGCAAATTCTTTTTGTCAATATTTTTTTCGGTTTTCTCCGATTATTTTTCGCCCTTGACTTTTTCAGAATCTGCTGATAAAATATCAGAGAAAGTTCAAAAAAAGGAACATAACAGATATGCGCAGACATTATATCCTGAAAATCGTTCAAACCGCGATGATGACGGCGATTCTTGCCGTGCTCGCTCAAATCGCCATTCCCACGCCGTGGAATGTTCCCTTTACGCTGCAAACCTTCGGTGTAGCGCTTTGCGCCTATTTTCTCGGACCTTGGTACGGAACGGCCTCCATCCTCGTATATATCGCGCTCGGCGCGGTCGGAGCGCCGGTCTTTTCCGGACTGAAAGGCTCCGTCGGTGCACTTGTCGGCATGACCGGCGGCTATATATTCGGTTTTATTTTGATGGTTCTGCTCTGCGGGCTTGTGTGGAAAACGAAAAACATCCCGGCTATCATTTTGTCTTCCGCCGCCGGACTTCTGCTCTGTCATCTCCTCGGCGCGATATGGTTTTCCATCGTCGGCGATACTACGATTTGGTACGCGCTTTCCGTCGCCTCCCTTCCGTACCTTCTCAAAGACGTCGTTTCCGTTGTCGGCGCTTATTTTCTTGCCAAAAAACTCCGAAAGCATATCCACGATTAAAATGCTGCCGCGACAAAATTATCTTGACACAACGTCCTACAAGGCGTATAATGCTTTTGATTATGTTCAGAATCCCTTTCTGAAAGACAGATAACCATGTCCCTTAGAAACTGTCCTATATGACAGCAGTCACAGCAAAGCAATCGATCCACGACGGAAAGGATAAAAGTTAATATGAGAGCAGACGGAAAAAGAGTCAAAAATGTAGATCCGATGTATACGTTGGCGCCGTATTTTATGCGCACCCGTTCCGATGCGCAGAATGCGATTACCGTTACCGTTCCTTACGAAAACGTGCATAGTTATGTTATCGACGCAAGAAAGAAAGGCTTTCGTGTCAGCCACCTGACAGTCGTTATGGCGGCACTGGTGCGTACCTTTTCACAATTCCCGCAGCTGAACCGTTTTGTCGTCAACAGCAAAATTTACGCGCATAACGAGCTGAAAATCGCGATGGTCGTTCTTCGCCCCTCCGACAATAACCCTTCCATGAGCAAAATGAAATTCGATTTATACGACACCATATACGATGTAAATGATAAAATCGAAGCTTTCATCGCGGAAAACAATAAATCCTCAAGCAGTACCAGTACGGATAAGCTTTTCAGCGTACTCCTCAACTGCGGTCCCCTGATGCGCTTTATTCTCTGGCTCCTGCGCCTTCTTGACCGGCACGGCTGGCTTCCGAAGTTTGTCACCGACCTCAGTCCCTTTCATGGAAGCGCGGTGTTCACCAATCTCGCCAGCATCCGCACCAATCACATTTATCATCATGTATATGACTTCGGCACAATGGGCATGGTCATCGCGATGGGCAACAACATCGATACGCCGAAAACAAAAGCCGGCAATATCGTGATGGAAAAAGAAATTCCCTTCGGCATCGTGATGGACGAGCGCATCGCAGACGGTCATTATTACGCCACTGCGTTCGCAGCTATGGAAAAATATCTGAGAGATCCCTCCGTTTTGGAGCAGCCGCCGGAGACGGTCAACGTCGATTTCGAGTTTGAAACCCTGTCCGAACGCTTTAAAACCGAGAAAACCAAGCAAAAAGAAGCCAAAAAAGCGGAAAAAGCGAGAAAAAAAGCCGAGAAAAAGGCTTGTAAAAATCAACCATAAAAACCGCGGTCTATGTTCATACCAAAAACACATAGGACGGACAGATTCAAGCTGTCCGTCCTTTTTCTCGGCAACATCCGCTGTTCACTCACCTCTTTGATAATATATCGCAAATATGCAAAAAATAAAATTATCGTTTTTGAACCTTTCGATCCCTTTTTTCATCTATATAGGCGAAATCAATTTCAAATTCAATTTGCGAGGAGGTGAGAATATGGATGATTTTTCACGTTTTCTTCATGAATGCTATGGCGCTTTGGAACGGTTTGTAAAATTCAAAGTGGAAAACAAAACCGATGCGGAAGATATCATACAGGATACCTGTCTTGCAGCTTACACGAATTTTGAATCCCTGATCAACAAAATGTCCTTCAAAGCGTGGATCATCAGCATTGCGAGAAACAAATGCAGCGAATATTACCGTAAAAAAGCTGCACAGATGGATATTCCGTTGGAGACTTTGTCGGAATCTGTTCTGACAAAGGGGATTCACGGTATCACGGAAACAACGGCTGTCAGAGAAACGCTGGAAATGCTAAACTATAAGGATAAACAAAACCTATTTTTGTATTATTTCAAAAGCATGCCGCAAAACGAGATCGCCCACAGACCGGGACTTCCGGTCGGAACCGTCAAAAGCAGACTGTATCAGAACTTCAAAGAAAAATATCCGTATTCACCGAAAACGAAAGGAGATCACAATATGAAAACAATGCCTGCTGTCATGCCCGAATATAGGATAACAAAATCTGAGGAAAAACCGTTTTCTGTCAGATGGGAAGAAGTCATGGGCTGGTTTATCGTACCAAAGCTCGGAGAAAAGCTCTCGTGGGCCATGTATGAGTTTCCGTCGCGTAGGCGCACTGAAATGTGTCAGATGGAAGTGGTCGGCAAAGCGGAAATTCATGGAATCGAGGGAGTCGAAATCGTTTCAACAGAATATGAACCTATGGAATATAACAGTGCCGGCGGACAAAAAGAAGCGGAACGGCATTTTATCGCGCAGCTTACCGATACCCATTGCAGACTTCTTGCCGAAAGTCACACCGAAAGCGGAATCAAAAAATATTACACTTTCCTTGACGGAAATGATTTTCTTGCCAATTGGGGCTTCGGAGAGGACAACTGCGGAAACGAAGTAAACATTGTTCCGAAAGGAGAGATCATGCGGGACGAAAACGTCTTGACGACTGTCGAGAAGCCGTTTCTCCTCGATGTTGTCGGCAGATATACGGTAACGATCGGAGGGAAAAAATACGATACCGTTTGTGTTGTGGATTTTGGTTCCTATCAATCCGGCGCTGTTTCGGAACAGTTTATTGATCGTCATGGAAAAACGGTTCTTTGGCGCAGATTCAACCGGAATGACTGGGCATTTCACCGTTATCAGCAAAAATGGACCGATAGGCTTCCCGATAATGAGCGACTGAGCGTAAATGGCGAAACCTATGTCCACTGGTATGATTGCATTACGGATTATATCCTTTGACGCAAAATCCCGCAGATCATAACTTGGTCTGCGGGATTTATTCCATCTTAAAATTACGGTGATGCGACTGCGGCCGCCTTTACAGACAGTCAAGCCCCATCGGCTTTTTATACCGACTCACAAGTATGTGCAGCAGTACGCCGAGCACACCGCAGGTCACAACCTCTCCGATTCCGACCGTCAGCATAAGATACGGAATCATATCCTCGACGCCGTATGCATATTTCAGTACAAACGGCACAATCAGGGTGTTCGCCAAAATCGGCGGGATTACCGCAAGATACTTGTTGCGGCGCAGAAGATAGGTACCGACAGCGCCGATCAGCGTCGCGATGGGGCCGAATAAGATATCCCAAAAAACGCAGCCCGTCAGAATGTTGGACAGCAGACAGCCGATATACAGTCCCGGAATCGCCGCCGGCGTAAAGCACGCCATAATGCAGAGTGCCTCGGAAAGCCGGAACTGGATCACCCCGCTTGCAAGCCCCAACAGGGAGGCAAGATAGGTCAGCAGGACGTACAGAGCGGCGATGATCGCGCCCCATGTCAAGTAACGAATGCTCTTGTTTTCCATAATTTTGATTCTCCTTAGTTTTGTTTTAAGTGAGGATGGTTACGAACTCACTGCGGGCTATTATATCACAAATTCAAGAAAATGCAAGAGAAATATCCAAAGAAAAAGACGTCCATGACGTCTTTTTCTTTTAGGTCATTTTGTGAGCAAAAGCCCTTGCTTATCCTTTGCTTTCCCGCAAAGCATGACGATGAAGTCGACTATGGTGCCGATTCCGAGAATACCGCCGGTCAGAAGCCACAGAATTCCCGTGCCGATCTTCCCCATGTAAAATCTGTGAATCCCAAGACGCCCAAGAAAAAACACAGAAGTGCCGCCGTCGTTTTTGATTTTTCGGGCATGTCTTTATCCCCTTTCCGCCATTTAATAACAAATTGTTACTATGATGTCAAGAAGAAATTTGATAAATTTTCGGGAAAGGAGAATCGAAGCATGGTGGGGCTGAGGGGTCTGCGGGAAATCCGGCGAAAAAAGGGATACAGCCAGTTAAAAGCGGCGAT
>ERZ1673738.1044-NODE-1044-length-44540-cov-15.350770_pt1 | contig 44540 bp, 27 predicted proteins | sample MGYA00580198_ERZ1673738 | MGnify/ENA primary metagenome ERZ1673738 (study PRJEB41218, sample SAMN15661784) | gut metagenome | host: Homo sapiens | place: Canada: London | collected 2015-08-20/2019-03-30 | study: EMG produced TPA metagenomics assembly of...
CCGCAGCGGGGGATAGGAGTAATTGCGGAGCAATCTCCGTAAGGGGGGCTATGCCATGCAGAGAGGAGGAGTGCCGCAGCGGGGGATAGGAGTAATTGCGGAGCAATCTCCGCAAGGGGGGCTATGCCATGCAGAGAGGAGGAGTGCCGCAGCGGGGGATAGGAGTAATTGCGGAGCAATCTCCGTAAGGGGGGCTATGCCCCCCTTCAATAAAATAGTTGCAATTTTTTGGGAGGTGTTCATAGTTTGTTAATTAAAATTTTTTCAACAGGGAAAAAATATGGCACCAGCTAAGGTATACAAGGAGAAGGACGCGAATAAAAACGTCCTGAAAAATAAAACGCTCGCGGTGATCGGCTACGGCTCGCAGGGCCATGCTCACGCGCTGAACCTCAAGGACAGCGGCTACAATGTGGTGGTCGGTCTCTATCCCAAGAGCAAGTCGATTGAGGTCGCCAAGAAGCAGGGCTTCAAGGTTCTTTCCACCGCCGATGCGGTAAAGGCCGCGGACGTCATTATGGTTGCCGTTCCGGACATGCGCCAGGCGGACATATATGAAAAGGACATTGCTCCTAACCTGGACAAGGGCAAGACCCTCGTATTCCTCCACGGGCTTTCGATACATTCCGGCCTCATCAAGGTTCCGGCTGGCGTGAACGTCATAATGGTGGCTCCCAAGGGGCCGGGGCACACGGTGCGCTCGCAGTATCTCGAAAACAAGGGCGTTCCGGCGCTCATCGCGGTGGCGCAGGGCGGCAAGGACGCCAAGGCGATTGCGCTCGCATGGGCGGACGGAATCGGCGCGACCCGCGCGGGCGTCATCGAGACGACTTTCAAGGAAGAGATGGAAACCGACCTCTTCGGCGAGCAGGCCGTTCTTTGCGGCGGCGTCAGCGCGCTCATTCAGGCGGGTTTTGAGACCCTCGTGAAGGCCGGCTACAAGCCCGAGATGGCGTATTTCGAATGCTGCCACGAGCTCAAACTTATCGTCGACCTCATCAACCAGAGCGGCATTTCCGGCATGAGGTTCTCCATTTCGGAGACCGCCAAGTACGGCGACGTCACCCGCGGCCCGCGCGTCATCACCGACAAGACCAAGAAGGAGATGGAGAAGATCCTCAAAGAGATCCAGTCGGGCAAGTTTGTCAAGGAATGGGTCGCCGAGTACAAGGGTGGGCTCAAAAAGTACAACAAGCTCCTTGCGGACGGCGAAAAGCACCCGATCGAAAAGGTCGGACAGCGCCTCCGTTCGCTCATGCCGTGGGCTGCCAAGCAGAACATCAAGGGCGCGCAGGCGTCCTACTCCGCGGTCGTCGAGGCTCCCAAGGCCAAGGCGGCGAAGGCTCCCGCCAAGAAGGGCAAGAAGTAAAAATTCAGTTTGAAAAGCGGACTCGGCCGAATCGTCGGCCGGGTCTTTTTTTTAGTTTTTAAGGTTCCGCGCGCGGCGGCGCGGGGCTTTTGGGCGGGCGGATTTTTCCGCCTTCCGCCGCGTTTTTTGCATGAAAAAGATAAGACTCGCAACCCGTTCCAGCCCTTTGGCGCTCGTTCAGGCGCGAATGGCTGCCGAATATCTCGGCGCGCGCATTCCCGGAGCGGAGTTTGAAACCGTTGAAATAAAGACGTCCGGCGACAGGCGGCAGGACTGGTCGCTCGAAAAGTTCGGCGGGAAGGGGCTTTTTACCAAGGAAATAGAAGACGCGCTCTTGTCGGGCGCGGCGGACATTGCGGTTCACAGCGCGAAGGATTTGCCTACCGAGTGCCCCGGGGGTCTCGAGATTGCCGGCTGTCTTCCGCGAGACGAATGCGCCGACACGCTGGTGATGCGTTCGGGCGTGCAGGTGCCGGCGCTCATAGCGTCGGGCAGCCCGCGCAGGAGGGCCCAGCTGAAAAAGATGTTCCCGCAGTCCGTTTGGACTGAGTTCAGGGGCAACGTGCACACGCGCCTGAAAAAGCTCGCGGGGGGCGCGGCGGACGCCTCGGTGCTTTCGCAGGCGGGGCTTCTGAGGCTCGGGATAGAGTCTTTCGAGGGCGTTGAATTCCGCGTTTTGAAGCTCGACTTGTGCGTTCCCGCCGTAGGGCAGGGGATAATAGCGCTCCAATGCAGGTCGGCGGACGCTCCGGCTCTCCGCCCGCTAACGCACGGGCGGACAAACGAGGCCTTCGCTCTCGAAAGGAAGTTTCTGTCGTCGCTCGGCGGCGGCTGCCAGAGCGCGTATGCAGCGAATTTCGACGGAAACGTTTTCAGGATATTCCACGAAGAATGCGGATTCCGGAAGATCGAGTTTCCGGAAAATTCCGGATTGGGGGAAAGGCTTTCGGAGGTTGGAAAGCTTGCCGCCGGACTGGCGGGCGAAGCCTCCGGCGCCCGTGGATAGATGCGCTTTGCCTGTCCGGAGCGCTCCCAAAAAAAGCTTGAAGTTTTCCGGTTTTAAGTTTCAATCGTTTACATGAATCCCATTAAACGCATTTTTCTCGCTTTGGCTGCCGCAACGGCCGCCGCAGTCGCCTTTGCCGCCCCCAAAGACGACCCCGTCATAATCCAGCATACCAAGCTCGACGCCAAGCGTCTGCAACCCACCGCTATATCCAACTCGACCGGGCAGTGGACGCGCATAGAGGTTCCGCTGTTCGCCAAGGAAAACCCCGACAACAAGGCCAACAACCAGAAGTGGATTCGCAATGTCGACGTGGATCTGACGCTCGTGTACAAGGACCAGATGGCCACCGACAAGCGTTCGCTCGACAGCCTGATCGTCCTGCGCGCCAAAGCGAAACTTTTCGCGATAGAGGTAAACAAGAAAACCCCCGTGGTTTTCTACATTCCCTCCGAGGCGTACGACATTTACAGGCTTTCCGCCGAGCCTTTCGCGTGGAAGATAGAAATATCCGTCAACGGCACGCCGATAGAGCTCTCGAAACAGAACATGAAGACGATGCTCTCGAAGAACATTTACAAGAACGACGACCCGCAGAAGGTTTACGAGTCGTTCATGAAGCTCGTAGAGAAGTCTTCGAAGGTAAACCAGGGCGTGTTGATGACGCTTCCCGAATGTCCGTTTAACGTGCAGATGTACGAGTATTCGAAGTCCCCGATAGTCCCGAACTATCTGCCGCAGAAATAGACGTTTCTTCCGGTGCGCAAGGGCGTGCGGAATAGCGCCTTGCGCGCCCGCCCGCCGCTTTTTGCGCCTCCGGCTCAAAAAATGCTTTACTAAGGGGCGCAAAGCATATTAGATTTATTCTTATTCCCGATTTATAATACCCCACATTTGAGATGAGTTCTAAAAGCAAGCTTATAATAAACTGCGGAGCCACCCACGTCAGCGCGTCGGAGTTCGGCGTTTCCGCCGGCCGCCTTGTTTTGGAGAGTTTTCAGGTACAGGAGCTGAAATACGACTATTCCAACCAGGATGAGTGGATCGCGGAACTGGCGGCTACGCTGAAAATGATGAGAGTTTCGGGCAAGGCGACGGTGATCGCCCCCTCGATGCTCCTGCTGACAAAGACGATCAAAATACCCCATGTCGACGAGGCGCGCCGCGCCGAGGTCATCAAGTTCGAGGCCGAGAAAAACATTCCCTATCCGATAGGCGAAGTTTCCTGGGACTACGAGGTGATTTCCGACGACGGGGTGGAGACGGAAATCTTTCTCACGTCGATGAAGTCCTCCGCGGCCGACGAATTGTGCTCGGCCCTTTCCCGCGCGGGAATAATTCCGGAATCCATTGAGGCTTCCTCGATTCTCGACTACAATGCCTGGAAATATTGCGGCCTTGAAAACGACGTCATAATAATGAACGTCGGCTCGCGCTTCACGAACCTGATGATCGCCCGCGAGGACGGCATGTTCGTGCGCAGCATTCCGGTCGGCGGAAACTCGATCACCCAGGCGGTGGCCGATTCCCTTGGCAGAGACTTTACCGCTGCGGAGGAGCTCAAACGCGGGTTCTTTGCAAACGCCGCCCTGTCTTCGAGCGCGGGCGCGGAGCACTTTACGAACGGCGCCAACTCCGTGATGCGCAGGATAGGGGTCGAGATAAAGCGCTCCATCGTAAATTACAGGCGTACCTCCCGCGTGCCCGCCCCATCAAAGATCTACCTTTGCGGCCGCGGCTCCCTCGTTCCGGGTTTTGCGGAATTTCTCGCCGAAGACCAGAAGATGAGCGTCGAGTATTTTGACGCGCTTTCCAACGTCTCCGTCAGCCCCCGCGTAAACCAGCAGCTGCTCTCCGACTGCGCCCCGCAGGTCAGCGAGATCATCGGCGAGGCCGCCCGCATGGTCATGCCGGGCCTTATGAGCGTCAACCTCCTCCCCAGGCATATCGTCGAGGAGACCGCTTTCGCGAAAACCCGTCCGCTCATGATAATGGGCGCGGCGGTTCTGTTCGCCGCAACCCTGCCGCCGATGTTCCTGTTCTCGAAGTCGGTTGCCCAGCAGGAGGCTGCCGCCAGAAAATTCCAGTCCATGATGCTTCCGATTGAGGAGCGCGCGGCGGAATTCAAAAAGAACGGCGAAACCGCAAGCTCTCTCGAAACCAAAATCAACGGCCTTGAAGGGCTCGCTAAGTCGAAGTCCAACTGGATAAACCTCTTTATCGACATAGAAAAGCGCCTGATGGAGCAGAAGGACGTGTGGCTCGACAACATGAGGGTGCACCGCACGTCAAAGAACGGCGCGCAGGAGTACAAGCTCGAGCTGACCGGCAGGCTTCTCATAAGGGATTTCAACCCCGAAAATCCCCAGGAGTACGATACCAAGAAAGCCATCGACAGAATCACGAAGCTCCTCAATTCTTTCGTGGGTTCCGAATTCTTGAAGTCGTTTGAAAACGTGCGCACCGACCCGTCGAATCCGCGCATCTTGAAGTTCGACTTCACCCTCGTGGTGAATCCCGACAAGCCCATATAACTGTCAGATTTTTTTGGCAAATGAAATACTTTAAAAAATACCCTATATTTTTCGCCGCTATGTTTGCGTTGCTCGCGCTGTTTGCGGCGGGTGTCGCGTACGATGCGATGCTGCTTAAAAAGGACAAGGACGCGCTCGCCAAACTCAACCGCTCCATGCGTCAGTACGACGAGACCCTTTCCACCGATCCGACCCAGCCTTCCATCGACGCTTCAAAGAAGAATATAAAAGAGCTCGAAAAACACCTTCTCGACCTCGAAAAGGATCTCACCCGCGAGAGCGAGCACATATTCAAGCCGCTCACGGCTGACGAGGGCTTCCAGTTGCGCGAAGTTCTGCGCGGCATGGTAAACACGTGGCGCGCGGAAGCCAAGAAGCGCGACATATACGTGCCCGACGACATGGATTTCGGCTACAAAAAGTATGTCGCCCCCAACGCCGACTCCCCGAAAGACGCCGCTTTGCCGGTTATCTGGAAGCAGGTTTGCGTTCTCGACTACATCAACCAGAAGCTCTTCAATTGCAAGTCGCAGGAATCGCCCATGTCGATTATCAATGTGCAGAGGGAGATTCTTCCGGAAGAGGGCATAAAGGACAACCCCCGCACCGCGCGACGCGTCAGGGCGGGTTCCCGCGGCAGTTCCGCCGCGATACGCGGAGACAATTTCAAGATAGACGAAAACATTACTTCGCGCAAGCCCGGCAGCCTCGACACGCTCGCGTACCGCTTTGTATTTGCCGGCCATACGGACGTGTTGCGCAGGTTCCTCAACCAGCTCAAAGATTTCGACGCCATGCTTGTAGTCCGCAGCATCGACGTTAAACCCGCGGACCTCTCCCTGATAGCGCCCGCCAATTCCGAGGATGCCGCAGAGGAGGAAACTTCCGACGCCGCGGGCGCCTTCGCTTCCGGAGACTCGGCGGAGGGCGGCGAAAACGCCACGGCGGCTCCCGTCATCGACGAGAACAAAGTTCCGGTTGTGACCGACAACATTTCCGAATTTACGGTAGTGATAGAATACGTGGAAGTCGTCAAAGATACCCCCGGAAAGGGCGCGGACAAAAAAGCCGGTCCCGCGGACAAGGCGGATTCCGCAAATTCCAAAAAACAATAAAGGCACGGCACTGAGATGAAACACTACGATAAGATATTTTTTGCAATAGCCGTAATAGCCGCGGGCGCGTCGTGCGCTTTCTACTTTATGAACGCTCCCAAGGGCGAGCTGCTCCGCGGGCGCGTCGAAAGCCTCGAACAGAAACAGCCCTCCGGCATAGCGTGGAAGAACATAGTTGTCCCCGCCTTGCAGGTCGCTTCCATTGAATGGCCCGAAGTCCGCGCGCAGGACGAGGCCGGCAAATGGTTCTTCCAGGTGTTCACGCCTCCGCAGATATGGGTTGACAAGAAGGGCAACTTCATGACGGAGTCGCCGTATTACAAGGAGGTGGCGCGCCAGTCTTTCGCCCTGAAATACGTCGGGGTCTCCAACGAGCCCTACCCGATAAAATATCTCGGCTATTTCGGCACTAAAAAAGAGCCCGTGATACAGTTTGTCGACACCGTGAAAAACCTTTCGTTTATCGGAAAGCTCAACGAGGAAATCGTTGCCGACGCGCCCTCCACGGGAAAGAAGATCAAGCTGGGGCTGACCCCGAAAAAGTTTGATATAAAGCGCGTCAGGAACAACGAAAACAATACCATTGCGGACATTGCGACCGTCGTTCTCTTCGACAATTCGCTCGGCAAGGAAGTGACGATATATTCCAATAAGGAGACAGTCATCGACGACCGCCGCCGCATTTCGTTTTCCGCCCCCGACGGCTCCGTGTGGCACGTAAAGGCGCCCGGAGAGAGCCGCAAAGTCGGGGCGGCGACTTACAATGTAAAGTCGGTAGACTTCGATAAAGGCGCCGCCGTGATTGAGATGGTTCCGGACAACGCCGATATCGAGCCCCAAATCATGAACCTGTCGGCGGCGGGAGTTTCTCCCGTCAAATAATTGAAAAATATTCTTTAAAAACCCCGTAAAGTTGTTAACGTCAATTTAACAAATTATAAATACAGCGAATATGAAAATAAACAGAATCCAACGAAAAGCGGCATTTGCCGCGGCGATATTAGCTTCCGCCGCGGCGGCAAGCCTCGGCTATGCCAAGCCGGATCAGACCCAAGAGAAAATCCGTCTTATGGTTGCGGCCGTGCAGGCCCGCGATTCGGGCGACTTGAAAGCTTCCAAGCAGTCGCTTGAAGAGCTTCTGAAAATCGCCCCGAATGACGAGGGCGTACAGCGCATGCTCGCCGACGTAAACAAGGATATTGAACGTCAGGCCAAGGGCGAAGCTCCCGTTCTCGCGGGCGTCGCGAAAGTAGCCGAGAAGGCCGACGACGGCGCGGTTGAAAAAGTCGAAGCCGCGAAAACTCCCGTTCCCGAAGCCACAAAGGCTGTACCCGCAGAAGTCGCAAAAGCTCCCGCCGCCGAGGCCGGAGAGGCGCAGGCCAAGGTCGAGCCGGTGGACGCCGCCATGGCGGACGCCGTCCGCAAACAGCAGCTTCAAGTTATAGCCGCATACGATTTGATTGACGAAGCCTACGACCTCATGGACGAGGGCAACTGGGACGAGGCCTCCCGCAAGCTCGCCTTCGCCGGCGAAAAGCTTCCCGAGGACGCGTATTCGCCGATATCCGACGAAGTCCGCTCCGAGCTCAACAGGGCCAAGGCCGTAATGGCGAAGTCGCGCGCGAAGATCGCCATGTCCGAGAGGGACACCGCCGCCGCCAAGTCTTTTGCCGCTGAATACGCCGCCGCAGAAGAGAGCAAGTCCGAGGGCGCGGCTTTCGTCGAAAAGGTCGATGAGTTCACCAAGAATCCGTACAACAACACAATCGCCGATATCAGCCCCGACTATGCCACGCGCCAGAAGAAGATTGAAAACCTTCTCGAAAAAGGCCGCAGGCAGTATCTCTACGGCGACTATCAGGGCGCGCGCGCAACTTTCCGCCAGATCGAAACCCTCGACGCGGACAACATACAGGCCAAGGCCTACCAGCGCCTCATTTCCGAAAAGCTCGCCGACCGCGGCCGCATGACCTACCTTGCCACCCGCGAGTCCATGATGGACGAAGTCAGCAAGTCGTGGCAGCGCCCGCAGGTCTACACCGGCACAACGGTTGACAGGGGCGGCGCAAGGGCTGATTCGGTCATAGACAGAAAGCTCTCCGACATCATAATCCCCAACGTGAGCTTCCCTGCACCCGGCGTGACGCTCGCGCAGGCGATCAACACCCTCTCCATTCTCTCCGTAGAATACGACAAGTCCAACGACGCGAAGAAGGGCGTAAACATCGTTCTGTTCGGCGACAACGCAGCCGAAGCCAAGCCCGTAGTTCTCACCCTCCGCGACCTCTCCCTCGGGCAGATACTCGACTGGGTCACGCAGCAGGCGGGCTTCCAATACGACATTGAAAAGGATACCATCGTTGTCCGCAAGGCTATGGACAACAGCGTGGCGTCTATGGATACCCTCGACTTCCCGCTCCCGACTTCCACCGTCATGCGCATGATCGGCTTCAAGGCTGCGGTCGGCGATTCCGGAGACTCCGGCAATCCCTTTGGCGGCGGCGGTTCGAGCGCGGCATCTTCCGGCGGCGACGGCAAGGAAGACGCCATCAAAAACTTCCTCATCAAGGCCGGCGTTGAATTCGGCCCCGGCGCGACTCTCGCGTTCGACGGTTCGAAACTCTGGGTGACCAACACCCGCCGCAACCTCGACAAAGTTCGCAACATCCTTTTGAGGTATAGCGAAACCAAGCAGGTTGAAATCGAAGCCAAATTCATGGAAGTCAATCAGGGCGTCTTGAAGGAACTCGGCTTCAACTGGAACGTGTCGAAGAAAAATGGCGACGGCACTTACAGTACGCTGTTCTCGACGGCAGGCAGAAATACTACCGGCACGATCAGCACCTACAACAATCGCACCCTTGCCAGCACCATAACGAGCGCGAGCGCCGGTTCCACACCGATAACAATTCTCAAGCCCGCAACGGAGGTCACTGCCGACGTTCCCAACCCGTACACGGTGGATCCCGTCGTTCCGGTTCTTCCCTCGACCATAAATATGGCTTCCGGCGCGGCGCAGGCTGCCAATACGGTTCTCGGCGTCATAAACGGCTACGACGTGAGCCTTATCGTGGACGCCCTCGAACAGCGTCAGGGGTCCGACCTGCTCTGCGCTCCGAAGGTGACGGTCATTTCCGGCAGCACGGCTTCCATCACCGTTTCGCAGCGCATGAGGTATCCCGAATCCTGGGGCGACGTTCAGTCAAACGTAGGTTCGTCCTCAACGACTGTCGGCGGCACGACCTCTTCCTCGGCAGGTGTCACCATCACCCCCGGTACTCCTCAGGACTTCACCTCGGTTGACGTCGGCGTCTCCATGGAAGTCACCCCGAACGTCGAAGAAGACGACAGCATCAACCTCGTCCTCAATCCGAATGTGACCGAATTTGAAGGCTTCATGGAATACGGCGGCGTCGCGGTCGCCATCTCCTCCGGCACGACGGTCACCGTTCCCTCCGGCTTCATTCAGCCCGTGTTCTCCATCAGGGAGGTCAAGACCACTGTCACGGTGTTCGACGGCGCGACGGTTGTCATGGGCGGTTTGACCCGCGAAGAAGTCCGCACTGTCAACGACAGCGTTCCGGTTCTCTCCGACATTCCGTGGATCGGCAGGCTCTTCCGCTCGAAGGGCGAATCCCGCCAGAAGAGGAATCTGCTCATATTCGTCACCGCCAACAGGATTTCCCCCGGAGGCAGCGTCGGCCGCGAGCAGTTCCAGGATATGCGTCCCGGCAGCGTCTACCAGAATCCGGTTATCGTATCCCCCGGCGGCGCGGTTCACCGCGTCCTCGAAGACGATGCCGAAGCCGGTTCGACCCGCTAATATCGGTTGGAAATTTGGAAATAAACGCCCGCGCAAATGCGGGCGTTTTTTTTGTGACAGGGGGGTGGGGGCGAAATTTTCAGGTTTTCAGATATGTATTTGCCAAATACAAAAGTACGCAATTTTTGCATCGTCCGGTTTTATTCTGCCTGACGCATAATTCGCAGATGCGCCTTGGCATTTTACGGGTCTGTTTTTACGCCATACACGGCGGTTCTTCGGAATTTTGCGATACAATGCGAATAAATATATTTTGTCCCCAAAAAACTCGTATGCGTCGGATTTAAAATTGCCTTTCCCAAGAAAACAGCACGATGGGGAACATCTTCTTCGCGATGGAATTTTCGTTTCCTCGCACGGCATTTCTCACAGTTTCGCCGTATGCGCCGGATTTGTATTTCAATGCATTCAATAGGGAAATCTTCGGAGATTCTGTCTTTTGGCCGCATTTGGCGTAGCCCCAGAAATTGCAGGCTTACCGCGCCGAAAACTCCGGCATAGTTTCGCCGCAGTTTAAGTGTTTTTGGGGAAAGAGTGTTTTGGGGGAAATAAGGTTGCACATTGCGGCGCTTTGCAGGGGGGATTGCAAATCCGTTGAAACTCCGTTGTAGCGCGGCGGGTTATTACAGGGAATTGGGTGTTTGCAGGGCGCTTACTTAGCCCGAAACCCGCAGGTGTTGCGGCAGGCGCCGCAGAAAATTTCCGGTTCGGCGCACCGCCCGCCTGCCGCAACTTTTGCCTTCGTCAAGCGAGGCTCGGTTGCAACCTCGCGCGGAATGCCGTCGTTCCCTCGTCCGTCCCGTTTTGCGGAAGGAATATTTCGCCGTTGGAGAATCCGGAAAGGACGGTAGAAACGCCACATCTCCCCGCGCGCAACAGTTTCGCGTTTTTTCGTCGCGAGCGTCGAATACGCGCGCGGCATGTTGCACAAGGTCGGGTTCATTTTTACCTGCGGAGATTGCGGTTCCTCCCGCCGGCGCTGTTGGTGGTTTCCGTCGGAAAATTTCACACGCGCCGCCGGCGCGACACATACTTGTAGCGCGCGACTAACCCGTTCGCCCTTTGAAGTCGCCCGCATGCGCGGCGGGAAAGGGAGGTGTATCTGATCGACGAACTCGACATACCGCCGCATGCGCTGTTGGTCGTTTTAGTCGTAAAACTTCACACGCGCTGGCGGCGCAGCGCACTCTTTGCGCGCGGGCTGATGCGGCTTTTCCCGGCAATATCGGCGCGAAAGGGAGCCGACGAGAGGAAAGTCGGATTTTCCCAAAAACATCGAGACGCCGCAGAAGTACATGCGGAACTTTCGGGAACTGCCCATTCCGGCACAGGCTACCCATGGATATCCCTGCACGCCTGTTCCAACAGGCGGAAGTTTTTGAGCCCTCAGACTCCGCGTCGCCCCTTGACGCCGCCGCCACTATTCGCGCCGAACCGTAGTTCTAAGAACATCGCAGAACCCGTACGGTTGCGGAGCCTCCGCGTGCGGGCCGATGCGGCTTTTCCCAGTAATATCGGCGCGAAAGGGAGCCGACGAGAGGAAAGTCGGATTTTCCCAAAAACATCGAGACGCCGCAGAAGTACATGCGGAACTTTCGGGAACTGCCCATTCCGGCACAGGCTACCCATGGATATCCCTGCACGCCTGTTCCAACAGGCGGAAGTTTTTGAGCCCTCAGACTCCGCGTCGCCCCTTGACGCCGCCGCCACTATTCGCGCCGAACCGTAGTTCTAAGAACATCGCAGAACCCGTACGGTTGCGGAGCCTCCGCGCCTCTCCCTTCCGCAAATCTGTTCGAGGCGTATTGCAGAACCGCATACTTATGGGCGCGGGCGACTGCGGGGGGAGGCTGCGGATTCGAGATACCGCAAAAACCGTACGGGAGCTGTTTTCGCTGTTCCTCCAAATTACGGATAGGCCGCGCAAAATGCGACAATATCGGCTCAATCGAGAAAGTATCTTATATATAGAAGGGAGAAGACCCGCGAACACTCCGCGTGGGCATCGCAAATCTTGCCGCGATGAGTTCGAGACGCTACCCATTCCGCCCCCGCCCGCGCCGCAAAAAAATGAAACCTCAATCCTCGTTTCAAGGCGCTTGCAGGTATTTTTTACAGGGGATTTTATGCAGGTATTTCGCGGAGGCTTTTAGTCTCTCAATCCGTCTGCGGGGACGGCGGTTTGCGTCTTGCCGAGTGCGAAAAAAAGTCAAACGTTCGGCACACAACCCATATTCGGGGCTGTTCGGGAACCCCCGCCAAACCCGCGTTTCAAATCTCGCGATTGCGCCGAACATGCAACTCCGGACTTTCGGAAAAATTCTTAACCCTGCGTTTCAAATTGACCGTCCGCAAACTCCGATATTTAGCTTTTTAAGCCCGTTTAAGACTGTTTAAGCTTTCTTCATATATTCGCACAGGCTCTATGGGCATCAGCGGGCGAATTGCGAAAAATCCCGCAATGGTGCGGCGCTTTGATGGACTTATCCCGCGCCTGGCGCGCCCTGTACCCGTCGGCAGAGATAGCGGGTACCGTTTCCCCCAATGGAAAGCGCGCCCCGTGCGGGCGGCATATCTGCGCTGCGGAACTTTTTTAGCGTCGGGGCAAATCTGCGGTTTGCGGAAAAACTGCCTGAAACTTTCGCCGCATCGGGCCCCGCATTGCCCGCTACGCTTTTTTGCGCGGGGCGCGGTCTTTGAGTCCCGCGATTGCCCCTCCCGCGACTTCCCACAAATATAGGCTCGCCACGCTGCAATAGGGGGAAAAGCGTCTGCGGTATTTTTCGAACAGTTTTTCCCCGATTTCCCTGTGCCCGTAGAGCATCCGCAAGCCGCGCACGAGGGCGTAGTCGCCGTAGCTGAGCACGTCCGGCCGGCGCATGGAAAATATCATCAGCATCTCCGCAGTCCACGCTCCGACCCCGTCAAGCCCGCAGAGCCTAGCGCGCACTTCTTCGTCGTCCATGCCGTTTAGCGCTTCAATATCAAACCGCCCGTCCAGAATTTTTTGCGCGGCGGACTTCATGTACGAGACTTTCCTGAACGATATTCCGAATTTCTTTATTTCTTCCGGCGGCATGGCGGCGATAATTTCCGGAGTTATTCTGCCGACGGTCCCGCGCATTTTAAGCCATATCGTTTCGTGCGCCTTTGTCGATATTTGCTGCCCCACGATGCAGTTTGCCAGCGCCTCGAAGAGGTCGGGAATGACGCGCCTCTTAACCCGCCCGATTTTCTCCACGGCTTCCGCCATTCTGGGGTCGGCGTTTTTCAGGTGCGCGATTTCCGCCGCTCCGTATTTGAAATATTCGTCCATATATCTGAAGTTTGCAGGCGCAAAAACGGCGCGCGGATAGCCGCCGCGTTTCGTATGGGTTAAAACGATACCCTTTCGGCTAGGGCGTTTGCAACGCCTTTTTGCGAAATTGTCCGGCAGGCGGCGCAAAAAAACGGGAGCCGCATTGCGCATGCTCCCGCTTTTGCCATGGCGATTTGTTTATTTGCCCGCCGTGACGTTCACGCACTCTATGCCGAGAACTTTGGCGATCTTCCGGATTTCGTCCGCATGGTGGCCGACGCCGAGCGCGAAGTGGTGCGTCGGGCCTTCAAGGCACCAGCTGCGGAGGAAGGTGCGCACGTCGGGCTTGAATTTTGCGTGGGTGTTCGTGTTTCCGGTCGGCGGAATTGCGCCCGCCACGGATTCCCCTTCCGCGACGACGAACTTGAACTTGCCGTCGGCCTTTACGCCTATCGAGAGAATCGTAATCGGCCCCTCCTTTATCTTGAATTCCACTCCCGCGCCGGCGCCCGGCTTGCCGTGGTATTTTTTCAGCGACCTCAAAACGGGCTTGCCGTCGGCGATGTTGAGGTGGTGCGGGCCGTCGTGCCCCACGAGCACCGTGTCGGTATTGAAGTCTATCGGGTGGAATTCCGCGAAGCTGCCGCCTATTTCGAGCCTGTCCATTATCATCATGGCGATGCAGTTTTTGATGTCGAATTCGCCGCACATGGGGAAGCCGGCGGCCGTCAGCAGGGAATTGCCGACTATGAGGTTTGTGACGAGCTCGCGCATTTTGGAGTTTGGCAGGGCTTCGTAGTAGTACGCCAGCCCGTCGAGCTTGCGCTCGGCGGCGAATTTTTCGAGCGCAACCGCCGCCCTCGCCGCCACGTCGAGATCCCTGTCGGTGAGCTTTTGGGTGACGGGGTCGGAGACCGGATCGGGCGTGTCGAAGAATGAGAGAATCCGCTTCTTCATTGCCTCAACCGCTTCCTTGTCGTCCTCCAAATAGTGTTTGAGGATTTCGTCGGGCTCGCAGAGGGCGACGTGGCAGCCGAAGGCGGCGGCGACGGCGGTGGGGTCGGTCTGCATGTCGTACATCGCTTCCAGTACATGTCCCATCAGCCCTATCCGCGCGTTGCGCAGGTCGTGCAGGACTTTTGCGACGGAGCACCATTTGGCGATTTCCGCGTCCGCGAGCTTGTCGCCCTGCCGCATTCCGATTATGATGTCGTCCACGGGATTGCCCATGCGGATCGCCACGTCCGCAAATTCCGGAACCGCGCATAGGTCGTCGTTGCAGAGCTGTATGAAGGTCGTCGCCTTTTCGTATGGCATCGCGCTCTCCGGTTGGAGGGCGACGAGCACTATCGGTACGCTCATTTCGCGCGCGACCGCCGCGAACGTCGCGGAAGTGGCGTAGGTCACCATGTCGACAAATAGCAGGTCGAGGTTTGCCCGCTTCATTTCGTCGAGCGCCTTGCGCGCGCTTTCGGCGTTGTCCACCAGCCCGAACGAGACGGTTTCCACGCCGTTTGCCTTGACTTTCGCCTCGAACGTATCGAGCTTTTTGAGCATGACGTCGCGCAGGCCGTCGAACTGTTTCCAGTAGGTGTCGAGGCCCACGCCGACGATGCCGACTTTCGCGGTGAGCGGCTTGCGCCTCTCGACCGAATTTTGCGGGGCGGCGAACGCCCAGCCGCACAGGGCGAACGCGCATATCGTAAGGATTATTCTTCTCATAATTTTAAAATAAGCGGGTTGTAAAATGCTTTGAACAGTTAACGCACTAACTTGTCGCAGGTCAATATTTTTTATTTGAAAATTAGCGGGGCGCGATATTGCGCCGCGGATTTCCGCCCGCGGGGAAAGCTCGTCCGTACGTTTTGAGCGGGCGTTCGGAAGCTTGCGCTTTATGGGGAAAACCCAACGCCGCTTTGTCCGCGCTTTTGGCGTGAACGCAATTAGCGCTGAAATTTTTTATGCTAAAATTCTTGCCGCGCTGCGCGGGGAATCATTTTAACGGAGGTTTCCGGCGGTGCGTGCGGGGGCACAGGGCAGCCGCCGTTTTCGGGTATTGGCGCAGAACGGGAAGCGGTATTGCGAATTTGCGGCTTTGGCGCCGCATTCCGCGCAGGGCGATGCGCGGCGCGCGCGTCCGAATATTTTTTCGATATTTCCGGTTTTTATCCTTTGCGCCGAGGCGCGGTTTTGCTATGATTCTTCAAGTAATTCGGGCGCGCGCCCGAGGAAAACCAGGAGGAAATTTATGAAATTTGCGCTGTTGCATATTCTCGCGCTCGCCGCGTGCGCGTGCGCTTTCGGAAAACCGTACTACGTGTCGTCTTCGGGGGGGCAGCGATTCCAACGACGGCTCGGAGGCCGCGCCGTTTAAGACGATAGCCGCCGCCCCGTCGGAAAACGCCGAGATTTTCTTGAAGCGCGGCGATGTGTTCTACGGCGCGATTTCCGGATTCAAAAACTGCAAAATCGGAGCCTACGGCGAGGGCGCAAAGCCCGTAATATGCGGCCTCAAAATCGTAAAGAATCCCGCGGCGTGGGAGAGGCTCGCCAACGACGTCTGGCGCATAGACCTCACGAAGCCCGAAAATTTCGATGGGTATTTCGCCGAGGGCAAGCGCAACAATATCGGCGCGGTCTACGACATGGCGAAAGACAAGGTTTACGGGCACCTCGTGACGAGATACAACGCGCTCAACGCCTACGGAGACTTCTGGGTGTCGGGCGAAGTGAGCAGGGTTAATGTCCAGGACAAGTCGGAAAACTTCCGCTACCTCTATTTCCGCTCCAAGGAAAATCCGTCGTCCGGCGGCGCGAAGATTGCGTTTTCGACGAGCGGCGTGGGAATCTCAAATCTCGAAAACTGCGAGGTCGATTCCGTCGCAGTAAAGGGTTTCGGCGTCCACGGCGTCGCCCGCGCGTGGGGCTGCAAGTTCAGGAACATGGACGTTGACCTCATTGGGGGGTCGGTGCAGCTCGGCTACCCGCACTGGGTGAGGCTCGGCAACGGTTTCGAGTTCTGGGTTTCGGACAAGAGGCCGTGCTCAAACAACCTTGTCGAGGGCTGCACGGTTTCGCGCACGTACGATTGCGGAGCGACCATACAGGGGATAGGCGACGGCGACATGCTGATAGAAAACGTGAAATTTGTCGGCAATACCTTCATCAGGTGCCGCCAGGCTTTCGAGCACTTTGTGCGCTCCCGCAAGGGAACCGCCAAATATTCGGACTGCGAATTTTCCTCAAACAGGAGCTTTGAGGCGGGCGAAAACGAATTTTCCACGCCCGAAGCCAGGGACGCGGCGCTGCTCTCCTACGAGGGAAAGCCGGTGTCGGGGCTTCTGGTAAAGGACAATTTTTTCTGGGGGGCGAGCGTGTACAGCAACCAGACGCACACGGCGAAAATGGAGTCCAACACGTTTTACGTATTCGGCGACCAGTATTTGGTTTTCAACCGCTACAAGCCGGAGGCGGCGATATTCGCGGATTCCGAAAACGCCGTGGAAAAAATGCGCGCGTTTCTCGGCAACGATACGGACAAAATTTTCATAGCAGATAGGGGCGACTTCTCCCTGCGCGACAGGATAATTTCCGAGCGTTTCAAGGGTTCGGAGGCGGACATAAGGAGGATTTGCAAGATTCCCGAAAAATCCCTCCTTGAAAGCCTGCGCTTCTGGTAGCGGCGGCGGGGAGTCCGCGCGCGGTTTTCGCCGCGCGCCGAAGCCCGAAGTCCCGCGGACTCTTCCGATTCCGCGGTTTTTTTGTCTCCATCGCGCCTGCCGCGAAAATCGGCGGAGGAATCCGCAGCCGCCGCGCCGGCCTGCGTGGCGCGAACGGAGGTGCGCCGCCTGGCAGTGTATTTGATGCTTTACTGCGGAGCGTTCGACGCCGCGGGAGTATCCGCAGATTTTGAGGAGAAAGCGGGCTTTGCCGCGGGAATTGTTCGGCGTTTTTTGCGGCGGGCGGCTTTCGGAAAGAAAGCGGAGATTCTTTACGGTTTGCGGGTTGCCAGAGTTTTTGAGATGCCCGAAGCGGGCGTTATGTGCGGAGTTTTGCAATAAATTTTAATATTATTTTATGTGAGCATTAAATCAATAGTCAATCATAAAAATAAAGAAAACACTTAATAGCACTTGACAAATTTATTTGTACTGTACATTTAAACGTCCGTTTATTTTTTATATTGTTTTCTATTTTTTTTTACAGTTTTGCCTTCTTTTGATATAGCTGCGTTATTTGTTTATTCGGCAGTCAGTTAGCTGTTTCGCATTTGCGCGCCTCCCGAAACGTTCCCGAATGTAAAAATAAACGGACGTTTTAAATTCGCCTGTTTGTCGGAAATCGTAACCATGATGAAAAAGGGAAAACTGATAAAGGCGTCGTTTTTGGCGCAATTATGCGTCGCTTCCGCATGCGCCGCGTTTGCCGCGCCGGATTCGTACAAAAATATCGGCGCGCCGGGCGTCGTAGTTGAAAATTCACAACTCGACAAAAATACGGGCTATATCGTCTCCGCGGGCGGGGACAAGGCCGACAAAACAGTCGTTTCCGTGGATTCGTCGGGCAATGTGGCCATGAACGGCGGCATGTCCACTGGCGACACGTCGCGCGCGCAGTTTGAAGTGACGAATTCCGCGGGAACCTCCAACGGCAAGGTAGGCATAACAAACGGCAAGTTTCAGGAAAACTCCCTCGAACGTCCGTATGCGAGCGTGCAGGGCGGTTTGGTTTCGGCTTCGGGTGCGGACTTGACGGTTGCCGACAGCAATTTCAAGGGCAATTCCACCGTCGGCGAATGGGGCCCCGGAGGCGTCCTCTACGCGGAGGGAGGCTCCAAGCTGGCATTGCGCGGATCCTCGTTTGAATCCAACACGTCGTCCGGAACGAACGCGCCCGCGTCCGGAACGGGTTCCGCCGGCGCCGCCGTGACTGCCAGAAACTCCGAGATGACGGTTGCGGATTCGACGTTTGCCGGAAACAGGGCGGAAACTGTCGGGGAGGCTACCGACAGCGGCAAGTGGGCAAACTCGCAGGGCGGCGCGATATACTCCGCCGGTGCGGGGCAGAAGCTCTCGGTTTCAAACTCCGAATTTTCCGGCAATGTCGCCGAGGGCAACGGCGCCCAGGGCGGAGCCGTCGCGCTCTTCAACGGCGCGACTTCGACGCAGAACGTTATTTCCGGCTCCTCCTTTGAGGGCAACAGGGCGGTCAGCAAAAACGAGGCAAGCTCCGGCGGCGGCGCGATCTACGCTTCTGGCGAGAAGTGGGCGGCTGACAAGGCCGCCGCGAAACTTTCCGTGAGCGATTCCGCTTTCTCGGGCAATTCGGCGGAGGGCTCCGGCGCGTTCGGCGGGGGCATAGCATTCGCGGGCGTGATTGACGGGGACGCGGGAATCGCGCGCAACGCCAACAGCCTTTCGCTCAAAAACGGGACTTTCACGGACAATTCGGCGGTCGGGAGCGGATACGCCCGCGGCGGCGCGCTCTATCTGGTCGGCTCCAATTATAGCGCCAGCGGGACTTCGCTCTTTGAGGGCAACAGGGCGGAATCTTCCGAAGGAAGCGCGCAGGGCGGCGCGATGTACGCCGACAACGCCTACTCCACGAACATAAACGCCCAGACATTCAGGGGCAATTCGGCGGAGGGTGTGTCCGCCGAGGGGGGTGCCGCCTATATAAACAACAGCGGCCACATGTGGTTCAGGGGCGATACGTCATTTGAAAACAACAGCGTAGTCGCCTCGGGCGAAGGCATGGGCGGCGCGCTCTCCGTTAGAAACGACAACGGGGGCCAGACCGTAATCAACAAGGACGGCTCCGGCCCGACTTCCTCGATATTCTCGGGCAATTCCGTGACGGCCGCGGTTGGCAAGGGCGGTGCGGTCTACTCCGAAAACGCCGCCATGCAGTTTACGGACGCGGTTTTCACCGGCAACAGGGTTGACGCTTCGGAAGACGGCAAGGGCGGCGCGATTTACGCGGAGGGCAAATCCGTGAGCCTTACTTATAGTAAGGACGCGGTTATATCCGGCAACCGGGTTCTGGTAGGCGGACAGGCGAGCGACAAGGACGGGGGCTTCGCCTACATCGGCGACAAGGGAGGCGTGTCCGTCAACGTCAAAGGCGGCGCCGCCGTCACAATCGGCGACGGAACCGCCGGAAGCGACTCAATCGCGAGCGGCGGAAACGGCTCATTCTCCAAGTCCGGCGACGGCGTCCTAACCGTAAATTCCTCGATGGAATATATGGCGGGTTCGGCGGTTTCCGCATCCGGCGGGACGTTGAACATAAACAACACGCTCGGTTCAAAATCGCTTTCCGCGAGCAATTCGGCGGTTGTCAACGTCGATAAGTTTGTCGGCGAAACCGTGAACGCCAACGGGGCGTCTTCGATAAACATAGGCGAATTCCGCTGGGAGGGCCAAGAGAGGACGGCCGGCGTCGCGTGGGGCGGAACCGGAAGCGTCGCAATAGACAGCTTCAATGTCGTCGGCAACGATTCCTCCGCGCACTTCTTCCAAATCGGCAACTCGAATCTGCACATAAAAAGCGGGGAAATTTCCGGCAACTCCGTCGCGCAGGGCGGATACATACAGGGCGGGCTTTTCTTTCTCGCCCAGGGAAGGGGCGCCGAGAGGGTCTTTGAAAATCTCGACGTATCGGACAACAAGGTTGTCATCGACAATGGAGCAATGCAGGGCGGCGCGATAAAGGCCTACGAGTCCTCCGCAACTTTCAAAAATTTCTCCGCAACGGGCAATTATTTCAAAACGGGCGCGCTGCTGCCGAATTATGAAGTCGAGGGCGGCGTCATGCTCGTGGCGGACTCCGACGTTGACATCGACGGCGCCGCGTTTGAGGGCAATTCCGTCGTCAAGGGCAAGGGCGGCGCGATAGCCGTGACCCGCAACGTCAAGACGGGCTCAACCCTCTCGGTGAAAGACTCGGAATTTAAGGGCAACTCGGCGGATTCCGGCGGGGCGGTCGCGATATACCACCACTCGCAGGACGACAAATCCCTCGCGTCTTCGGCGGTTATGGCGAACGTGGAATTTTCCGGCAACAGCGCGGCAAACCAGGGGGGCGCGATATACATAAGGGACAACGCCTCCCTCCAAATAGTCGCCGACAAAGACGTTTTGCATTCCGGCAACACGGCGTCGTCCGGCGGATTTATGTACATCGGCTCCGCCTCCAATCCGTCGTCTGTGACGTTTACCGCAAATGGCGGCGCGACGGTGACGATAGGAAGCTCCGACATGGACAAGTCCGACAAGTCGCTCGACTCCATCGCGAGTTTCGACGAAAAGCAGAGCATAGCCAAAAACGGCGCCGGCGTGCTCACGGTTAATTCCTCGATGGCGGATTACAAAGGGTCGCTCTCCGTAACCGGCGGCTCGATGTCAGTCAACAACACGCTCGGCTCCGAGAGGGTCTCGGTCGAAAACGGGGCGTCGCTTTCGATAGACGCGCTCGACGTCGACGTATCCTCCGCCCGCGACCGGCTCCGCATAGCCTCCGCCTCCGGCGAGGGGAGCTCGCTCAAAATCGGCAACGTCAATGTCGGCATATCCTCCAAAATTACGGCGCAGGTTCCCGAGACTCTCGTGCCCTATTCCGAGGCGGTTCACGTCGTTGACGTTGCCGATTCGGCGAGAGTGGAAACGGGGGATATCAATCTCAACGTGTCGGGCGCCAATGCGTCCGTCGAAAATAAAATAACCACTATATTTTCGACGGGCGGCGAGGCCGTCGTAACCGGAGACATCAACGTGACCGTGGAAAACGGCGCCTCCGTAAAGGCGATATACGCCGGCGGCTACAATTACGGCAACGCGCGCGTCAACGGCGACATCAACACGGTAGTGCGCGATTCCTCCGCAACTTCCATTGTGGCGGCGGGCGGAGTGCAGGGCAACTCCGGCGGGGCGTCGGGCATCTCGTACGGCAACGCTACGGTTTTAGTTGAAAACTCGTCGGTCGGCGACATTTACGGCGCGTACCTCTACAACGGAGAGGCGTACAAGCAGGGCGCCAGCGTTTCGGCTTCCGGCAATTCGATAAAAATCTCCGTCTCCGGAAGCTCTGCGAGTTCGATATACGCGGGCGGCTACGCCTACGCGGACTCCGCCAGCGGGTTCGTTGCGGATTCCAAAGTTTCGGACGTGTCGGTGACGCTCTCCAATGCCGAAGTTGCGGGCGACGTCTACGGCGGTCTATACGCCGAAGACGGGGCTTCGGGAACCGTGGGCAATGTTAGGTTGGCGGTTTCCGGCGGCAGCATATCCGGCGACATTTACGCGGGCGGCTACGGGGCTGGCTCCGTGGTCGGCGGCGACGCGGAAGTCGTGTTCTCGGGTTCTTCGAAATTCGCGGGCACGGTGTACGGCGGAGGCGCGGGCGGCGCGTCCGTCAACGGGCAGAGCAGAGTGGTGTTCGGTTCGGACGGCGCGGCCTATCGCGGGGTGTTCATGGGCGGCATCTCCGGCGCGGACGCGGTGGAGATTTCAGCCGGCAGTTCCGTGTTCTTCGCCAACTCCTTCGATGTCGAAAAACTTTCGGTGGATTCGTCTTCGACCGTGTACCTCGCGGACGGCACGGCTTTCGGGGAACTCTCCATTGTTTTCGGCGACGAAACGTTCTCGCAGGGCGCCAATTTCGAGTTCGATATGTCGGGCGTCTTTACCGACGAGTCCGTGGTTGTCAGCGCGCTCGACAGCGGCGCTTTGCTCACGGTGCTTGACGCGGCGGGGCGCGAATGGCGCGCCGCATACGACGGCGCGGCGTCCGTCATAAGCATCGGCGGGCAGATTCCCGAACCTTCCGTCTATGCGGCGATCCTCGGGGCGCTTTCGCTCGCCGCCGCTGCGGTTCGCAGGCGCGGAAATCCCAATAGATGACAACGCGGGGCGGCGGATCTCTTACCCCGCCGCCCCTTTTTTTAATGTGGAATTTTATGGATGAGGATATTTTTGAAGATTTCGATCTCCTGCGGATTTTGTTTTTGCCCGAAGTTGCGGTTCCAATGCTGCTGGTTCTGTCGGCGGTATTCCTAATGCGGCGGTTTTACGTGCTGAACTACCGTTCCGACGATATGCGCAAATTCATAGCCGCCGGCGGAAACAAGCTCGACGATGAGGAATTCCGGCGGTTTGTCCGCATGCGGCGCCTGTTCGGGAACGCGCTGATAATATCGTCGCTCACGGCGGTTGCCGCGGCGTACGCGGCCTTTTGCGCGTTTTTTGTATTCTGAACTTCGGCGCATGCATCGGGCGGCGGTAAAATTCTCCGCCGTTTTTTTGCGCCCGCTTATTTTTTCAGAGCACGCTTACGCCCGCATTGCGGAGCTTTTCGAGAAATTCCGGGTCGGCGGCGGAATCGGTGATTACCGTGTCTATCGAATTGAGGTCGCAGAAGAATCTCAAACTGCGCACCCCGAGCTTGGAGGAGTCGCAGAGCAGGATTTTCTCGCGGCACACGGACAGGGAATTTTCCTTAAATTCGGCGTGGATTTCGGCAACTTCGCTTGCGCCGCGTTCGAGGTCGAGCCCGTTGCACGAGAAAAACGCCTTGTCTATCGAAAATCTCTTCATGAGCGACAGCGCGGAGATGCCGCAATAGCTGTGGCTTACCCTGTCGAGCTTGCCGCCCGTAGTTATGACGTCCACATTGTCTTTTGCCATGAGAGGCACCACGCAGTCGTGGGCGTTCGTAATAACCGTGATTCCGATATCCGGAAGCGACTCCGCGAATGTCAGCACCGTGGAGCTTGCGTCGAGAAATATCGTGTCGGATTCCCCGACGAGCGCCGCCGCCTTTTTTGCTATTTCCTGTTTTGCGGCGCGGTTTTCGCCCAGCCGTTTTTGGAGGGGGAGTTCCGACGAACGCTTTTCGATTCTGAGGGCTCCGCCGTGCGTGCGTATGAGCTTGTTTTCGGCGTCGAGGGTTTCGAGGTCGCGGCGGATTGTTTCGTCCGTCACTTCAAAGTATTTTGCGAGTTCTATGGTTCTTAGGCTCGGAGAATTTTCGAGCATGTTGAGAATCAGTCGTTGTCTTTGGCGGGCTAACATAATATACTTATTGTCAATTTGGAATAATTGGCGTCAAGAGAATTATCGGCGTATGCGAATCTCCCGTGGCGCAGTGCGCCCGTATCTTTCGGCCGTCGAGGTGCACAAAGCGCAACGTATGCGAATCTCCCGTGCCTCAGAACGCCCGTATCTGCGGGCGCGCATTTTTTTGCTTTGTCCGTCCTGAAACTTCAAATGCGGGATTTTGATTACATTTTTTGTTCAGATGTACAAAAATGTAGTTTTATCGCTTTTGGGAGAATTTTTGCCTCTAAAAAACTTTCTTGAAGCCTGAAAATATGTACAAAAATGTAATAAATGCGCGTTTTTGGGGAATCTTTGTTGACGGAAATTCGGATTTGTTCCACTTTTGCGCCATTGTTTTATTTAAATCAACCAATAAAAAGGAATATTCAAATGAGCAAGTATGTGCAGAAAGTCCTCGAAGGCCTTAAAGCCAAACAGCCCTGGGAAAAAGAATTTCTCCAGGCGGCCGAAGAGGTCCTCTCGTCCCTGACGACGGTTCTCGACTCCAATCCCGTATACGAAAAGGAAAAGATTCTCGAAAGAATGGTCGTTCCGGAAAGGATCATTCTCTTCCAGGTTCCGTGGGCCGACGACAAGGGTGAAATCCATGTCAACCAGGGCTACCGCGTCCAGTTCAACAGCGCCATCGGCCCCTACAAGGGCGGCCTGCGCTTCCACCCTTCCGTCAATCTCGGCATACTCAAATTCCTCGGCTTCGAACAGGTCTTTAAGAACTCCCTCACTACCCTCCCCATGGGCGGCGGCAAGGGCGGTTCCGACTTCGACCCCAAGGGCAAGAGCGACAACGAAGTCCGCAATTTCTGCAACGCCTTCATGCGCGAACTCTACCGCCACATCGGCCCCAATACCGACGTTCCCGCGGGCGACATCGGCGTGGGCGGCCGCGAAATCGGCTATCTCTTCGGCCAGTACAAGCGCTGCAAAAATTCCTACGACAGCGTCCTGACCGGCAAGGGTCTTGAATGGGGCGGCAGCCTCATCCGCCCCGAAGCCACTGGCTACGGCAACGTCTATTTCGCGCAGGAAATGCTCGCCACCAAGGGCGATTCGATCGAAGGCAAAAATGTTCTCGTTTCCGGTTCCGGCAACGTCGCCCAGTATACCGTTGAAAAGCTCATACAGCTCGGCGCCAAGCCCCTTTCGATGTCCGACTCCAACGGCACGGTAATCGACCCCGACGGATTCGACGCCGAAAAGATCGCCTATGTAATGGAGCTCAAAAACGTCAAGAGGGGCCGCATGAGCGAATACGTCAAGAAGTTCCCGACCGCCAAGTACTACGAGGGCAAGCGTCCGTGGGGCCTCGTCAAGGCCGAAATCGCCCTTCCCTCGGCGACCCAGAACGAAATCGACGGCGAAAACGCCAAGGCTCTCATCGAGAACGGCTGCATATGCGTCTCCGAAGGCGCGAATATGCCTTCCACCCCCGAGGCTATCGAAGTCTATATGAAAGCCGGCATTCTCTACGCTCCCGGCAAGGCTTCCAACGCCGGCGGCGTCGCCACGAGCGGGCTTGAAATGTCCCAGAACGCCATCCGCCTGAGCTGGACTCGCGAAGAAGTCGACGAAAAGCTCCACAACATCATGCGCAACATCCACAAGAATGCCCTCGAGGCCGCCGCCGAATACGGAACCCCCGGAAACTATATGAACGGCGCCAACATCGCGGGCTTCAAAAAAGTAGCTGCTGCCATGATGGCCCAAGGCTTCTGATTTGGCGAATGCTTTTGGGCTAAAAACGAGTTGCTGCGCGATAACAAAGACTCTCGCGTATGTCAAATACGCTTCGACCCTTTGTTTCGCTTGCGCCCCGTTTTTAGCTCCAAAATCATTGCGCCAAATCGGGGAAGCTTTGGTTTTTTTTTTAACGAACTCCGGAAGTGTGCACGAACCTCTCATGTGGGAGGTTCGTTTTGTATTGGGAACGGAGTGGGGATAGAAGTATTGGCAAAGCCAATCTTCGTAAGGGGCTTGCCCCTTCAATGGAAGCGCGCTCCGCACCGGCCCGTGCCGCCCTCGCTCTTCATCCAAAATCATTGCGCCAAATCGGGTCCCTTTGGTTTTTCGGAACGAACTCCGGAAGCGTGTACGAACCTCTCATGTAGGAGGTTCGTTTTGTGTTGGGGAAACGGGGAGGGGATAGAAGTATTGGCAAAGCCAATCTTCGTAAGGGAACAGCCCTTCAATCATGCCCCTTGTTCTTTGCTAAAATTGTCAGCCGCCTATCCAAACGCCGAGGGAGACGGGGGGGAGGGTGATGGCGTCCCCTTCCGGAAGAATTTGCAGACCGTCGAGGGATTTGGGCGAGAAATCGTCTATGTCCGCGATTTGTCTGAATTCGCGGAGGCAGTCGGGAATGGGAACTTCCGCGTTTTCGGAGGACGGGTTGAAAGCCGCGAAAATTTTGGGGGCGCAAAGGCTGCCGTCGGCGTTGAACAAAACTCCCGCTGCCGAATTATCGCCGGAAAAGAACTGGAAAAATCCGTCGGAGGGATTGTCCGAAAGCCTCAGCGCGCGCGCGCAATCGGAGAGTCTGAACTTTGCCAGCGCCCGCAGCCAGCGGCATTCGCCGGGATAGCGCAGCGCGCGGGAGTAGTCCAGCGCGTTGGCCGCCCCGTTTTTGTAGGTGTTGTTTAGCCCACCTTTTGTTCGCGCGAGGTCGAAGCCTTCGGCTGCCATCGGAATGCCTATCGAAAGGAACACGAGGGCGTATGCGAGCTTGTAGCGGCGCAAGTCCTCTTCCGAAGGGGTTTCGGGGGAGGGGGAAATCCTGTCGAGCAGGCATTTGTCGTCGTGACTTTCGAGGTAGTTGACGGTCTGGGCGGGAAATCTTGCGTACCCCCCGCGCGAGCCTGAGATAAAATACTTGAATCCGTCGAAATTCCCGCGCCCGAGCGCGTAGGAGAGCATGAACTCCCTGAACCCGTCGTTCCATGAGGCGTAGCCCGTCGAGCGCAGCGCCTCCCCGATGTGCCCGCGGAAACTCCATGGCTCGGCTATCAAAACCGCGGAGGGTTTTATCTTTTTTACGAAAGACTCGATTTCGCGCAGCGCGCCGAAGCCGAGGAGCTCGGCGAGGTCGAACCTGAACCCGTCCGCGCCGTACTTTTCGACTATTGCGCGGAGGCTGTCCTTTATCAGGCGCAGAGCCATAGGCGACTTCGCGCGGAAGTCGTTGCCGCAGCCGCTGAAATTCATGAGCCCGCCGTCGGAGGAGGTCTCGAAATAATAGCCTTCGTCTATGAGGGAAAGGTAGTTCGGAACGCCGTAGTGGTTGTACACGACGTCGAAGAGCACGGCGATTCCGGCGCGGTGGAAAGCTTCGACCAGCTCGGCGAGCTCCGAATTCTGCGTCGCGGCCGACGGGTCGGAGGCGTAGGAGCTCGCGGGCGCGAACCAGCCCACGGGCATGTAACCCCATTCGTAGTCCGTGCGGTTTTCGGCGGTGAACTCCTGCACGGGCTGGAGCTCGACGCAGTTTACGCCGAGCTTGCGCAGGTAGCAGTCGGGCGATTTCAGCCATTTTGCGAGCCCCGAAAAAGTCAGCCTTTCGTCGGGTGAAATATCCGCTTTCGCCCGCGCGAGGACATCCCGCACATGGATTTCGAGAATGGATAGGTCGTGCCAGCGGGGCGGCTCGAATCCGTCGCGCGCGCGCGGTATGGAATCGTAGTACTTGACGATTCCGGCGCCCGAGGATTTTTCAAAGGCGTTTGCGTATGGGTCGACTATCGGGGCGTGGACGTTGAAGGCGGCGCCGGGGAGGGCGTTGTCGCCGTCGATGTGCCAGACGTATCTGCGCCCATCGAGGTCTTCCGTCGAGCGCGCCGTCCAGACCGCCCCGTCGGAAGTCGAAGCTTCCAGGAGCAGGCTGTCGTTCTCGCCCGCCCGCCAATGCCTGACGTACGCGGCGCGCGCGCGCGGAGCGAATATCGAAAACTCTGTGCCGCCTCCCGCCCGCCGCGCCCCGAGCGGCTTGTCAGAAGAGACGGAGTGCAGAAGCTCCGCCGCTTCGACGCGCATGTCGATTTTCATGTGGGGGATTTTCACCCTTATTTCGCCTCTCGGGTCGCACGAGCGCGCGAACTTCAAAACCAAAACGTTGCGCCCCGTCCTGTCCAGGCTGAACCGCAGGTTTCTGTTGCCCTCCCTGTCGGACTCGGCGTTCGGGGCGTCCGGATTGGGTTCGAGCCACTTGCCCGCGCCCGAGGCGAATTTGAAAAAACCGTATCTGTGCGGCAATCCGAGCGATTCTATCGGGACTTTCAGCTCGCGGCCGCGGCCGCCGGAGCGGGATTTCATTTTCCATTCGGGATTTTTTATGGCGTCTCCCCAGCCGTTGAAGGAGCCGCACACATAGTAGTCCAAGTCCGACAGCGCGCCGGCGTCGAAGGCCAGCGGGTCGAGCTCGAAGCAGATTTCCCCGTTTTCAATATAGTATGACGTGTATCTGGAAAATTCCCCGGGCCCCGGGCGGAGGATTTCAAATTCCGCGCCGCGCGCGCCGTCAACCGCGATATCGGGCAGCGCGCGGGGGAGGTCCCGCGGAAATGCGAGTATTATCTCGTCGGCTTTTCGCCACCATGCCCTGACCATAGACATAACTCAAATATTTCTGAAAATTATCGGTTTGGGCCCCGAGGACGTTTTTATTCCGCCGTCGTCCCCGCGTCTTGGCTCCGCGGCGGGCGGGTTCGGCGCGGGTTCCGCCGCGCCGGTTTCCGGATCGGGAATTTCCGCGGGCGTCGGCGTTTTCGCGCCGCCGCTTTCGGTTTCAGAACCTGCTCTTCCCGAACCGGTTGGGGCGCGGGAGAAAATCCTGTCCAGAATAGTTGCGCGCAGATAGGTCGCGCCGTCGCGCGCGGCCCTCTCGGCGGGAGTCCGGATTTCAGGCGCGGTTTCGGAATCCGCCGCGGCGTTCCCGAGCATATCGGAGGCCGTGGGCGAGGAGTCCTCAAATCGAAAGATTATTTCGTCGGGGTCGGCAAACCCGAGTTTTTCGCGTATTATGCGCGCGGCGAATTCCTCGTCGTATAAGAGACGGCTGAAATATTCCTGCTTGTACGCCTTTTCGGCTTCGAGCGCCGCCTTTTGCTCTTCGAGTCTCATTCTGCCGAGTTCGAGTTCGGTATTTTCCTCCCGCATATTCCGCCAGCCGATATATGCCGCCGCCGCCGCAAACGCGAGCAGCGCCGCAAGCATCAGTATTATTAGTCTGTAAACGGCCCTTGCGCCCATTGTCTCAAAATAATCGCAGTCCCGTCCGACTGTAAAGCCAAAAGCGGCGGAGGGGCGCCGCGCGCGCTCCCGTGGAATAGGCTTTCCCGTGGACGTGCGCGCGCAGCATGGCAACGGCGCATTGCCGTCCCGCTTTGCTCCTGCCGGGGAAAATCATTCGGCTGCGGAAAGCTCGAAGAACACGCTCGGAATCGGGAGGGAGGAGGTGTCTATTTCGGCCTCGATTCTGCCCTCGGATTTTTTCAGCGGGATTTCCTTCAAACGCGTGCCGTCCATATTTAGCGCCCATAGGCGCATAGCCTTCCATCGGGGAGTCGAGAGGGCGACCTTGAACTTTCCGGTCTCGACCAGAAGAGGGGGCTTGCCGATGTCTATGAGGCCCGTCATTTCGGCGTCGTCGAAAGTCATTCCGGAGTTCAGGGAATTCGTCGAGATTACGAGCGCGAGCCTGCGCGCCTCCCTTATGGGTTTCAGCCCGTCTACCGCGGCGACGGCGATGTTGGCGTTGCGTTGCGCGGAGATTATCTCGAAGTCCGAGAGCTTCGCCCCCGCGCCCGCGGGCGCGCTCGACCCTTGCAGGCGCGGGGTGTCGACCGTCATCAGCTTGCGGGCGGTGTCTATGTATATCTCGTCCGTAGAGCTCTCAAATATTCCCTTGTCGACGTCCGTCCTGTTGGATTTCGAGAGCATTCCGCGCCCGCGCATTTGGTCGACGGCGGATTTCAGGTCGAAGTCCGAGTGCTGGGTATCGGCGATGTTGCCGTAGGCTGTGTGCAGTATCAGCGACGAGCCCCCGAGCCTGTCGAAGGCGATTTCGTTTTCTGCGGGCTCGAATTTTGAAAGGGCTAAGGACATTTTCGTCAGCAGGCACAGGCGCGACTGCCGCGCGTCGAGACCGTAGTTGTACGAATAGGTTTTGTACACGTCTTTCTCGTCCACGCGCACGACGGCCTCGGATTTCGATTCCGCCACGTCGCCGCGCAGGTACATCAGGGCGGTGAGAAATTCCTGCGACCTTATCGTAGCGTCGGGGGCGTTGTTGAACGGGTATACGGCGGGGGGAGTGTCCTTCATCGTGACGGGGTTGGCAAAGCACGTGATGCCGTCGAACCCTTGGAGGGCTGAGTGCGCGCCCGTTGCGAAGCCCTGTTCATACCTGTACTTGTTCCAGAATACGTGCCCGTGCTCCGTGATGACGTACGGTTTGCCGCGCATTTTGGTAGCGGAGAACGCACGGGAGATATTTATCGCCTCCCCGACCGAGCTCTCCTGCGATATGCGAGAGCCCAGCGTTATGAAATTCGACGGGTGGGCGTGGTAGTTGTTCATCGCCACATAGTCGGCGTTTTTGCGCGATAGCGCGCTGCGCAGGGATTTGCCCATATTGAAGTTCGTCACGGGCCCTTCAAAGCCCATGGCGCGGAACTGCCGCCTGAACCATTTGAGGATGTCGCGCTCGAGCTTCATGCAGAATTCGTTGGCGTCGCGCGCGCGCTGGTCGAGCCTGCCGTAGGCGTCGGCGTGCGTGAACGCGGGGAGGTCGCCGAAGTCTTTCGCCCCGCCCGCGGCTTCCTTGCCCCATGCCTCGGCGAGTTTTTCAAAGCGGTTGCGGTATTTGCGCTTCAAGAATTTTATCCACTGGTCGCGCAGTTCGCCGTATCCGGAATTGTGGGTGAGCCCGAATTCGAGCTCGTTGTAGCCGATTACGAGCGCAAGCTGCGGGTCCTCTGCGAGCTTGGTTCCGGTGTACGGGTTCGTCTCGGCGAGAATCTTGCGCGTCCCGAGCAGCCAGTTCTTTTTGACGTTTTCGTCCCAGTATATCGAATATTTGAAATTGCGCCTCTCGCGCGGGTCCCACGAGTCCCCAACGCTGTATCCGATGCCGCTTGCCATGGCGTCGAACTCTATGTATATGCCGTTCTTTTTGAGCTCGGCGATGTAGCGGAAGAGCAGGTCGAGCCTCTCCCTGTTGAATTCTCCGTCCGCGGGAGCTCCGCTCATGAGGTCGCGGTCGGGGGAAAGGCGCACCATGTTGTACCCGTTTTGGCGCAGTTTGGCGGCGTATGCGGCGGCTTCCCGCGGGTTGGACATCTCCCTGAAATCCCCGCCTATGTGTATCAGGAATTTCGCGGGGACATCGGGGGTTTTCTCAAAGGCGAGTCTGCCGTTTTTGTTGATTATCACCCGCCCCCTGTCTCCGGCGGTCTCCTTCGGATTTAGCGAGGACAGGTCGAGCACGCTTCCGGCGGCGGCGGGCGGCGCGTATTTTTCCGGCAGGGGTTTCCAGACGCCGCCGGCGCGCGCGGTGTAGTTCCACTCCTTGGGGAAGGCTGCGTCGCGCTCCGAGATGTTGGCCGCGAGCACTATCCATGTCCCCGCTGCTGCGGCGGCGGGGGAGAAGGCTATCTTTGCTATGCGCCCGAAATTTTCCGGTATCGGGAATTTCGAGACGCACGCGGCGTAGATTGAACCGCGCTTTTGCCACGGAGAGGCGGATACGCATTCGGCGTTTGCGGAGGGTCGGGCGTAGTCGAACACGTTTTTGCCGGTTTCTATCGCGAATGCCGCCTTTTTGCCGTTTTCGCCGAATATTTCTACGATTCCGATTTTCTCCCCGTCCGCCGAACCCGAGACGAAATGGAGCGCGTACAGGAATTTCCCCTCCGCGGAAATGTTCGGAAATTCGGCCTCAGCCCTTTCGAGCCCCGACGGAAAGTTTTTGGATTTCATTGCGACGGCGAACTTTTTGCCGTTGCGGTGGAATCTGCGCATGCTGAACGGAACTTTCGCGTATTCGGTTTTTCCGGCGTCGAATTCCGACGCCCCGTAGCCCACGCCCGCCGGCGAGAACGCCCCGAACGCCTTCAATTCAAAGTCCTTTTCGGCGTATCCGGCGTTGGCGATTTTGGCGAATTCCGCGAATATGTCGGAGGACTCGATTTTCAGGTTTCTGAACATTGCGCTTCCGGAGGACGATTCCGCGCCGAGGTGTATTCTGAGCGCGTCGGATTCCAGCGGAACGTCGGCGAAAAACGACACTTTGCCCCAGCCGGATTTGCCCGGGGCGACGTATTTGCCCGGGGCGACGTATTTGCCCGCGTAGACGTAGTGGCCTTTCATTCCGCCTTCGAGGAGAAAGACTTTCCCGCCCCACTTGGAGACGGACGGGGTGAGGTCCTGCGACATTTCGACGGACGCCCAGACCCTCCTGCCCGCGACTTTGCCGAGCGGCAGGCTTTTGACTATTTCCGCGCGGGAGTTTTCGGAGCGCACGGGGTTGGTGACTTTGAGCGCGCCGTCTGAAATTATCGCGGCGTTGGAGGGCGATACCGCCCAGCCGGTGAGGTCGCCTTCGGAGGCGAATTTGACAGATTCTATTTCCATTGCCGCAGCGCACAGCGGCAGGAGGGCGGTTATGAACTGATAAATCCTCATTTGCGGAATAAATTTATTCGGAGCCCATTCTGAAAGGGTTTCGGGCGGCAGGCAACCATATTTTCACTCCGGAAAATAGTCTTGAAGCCTCCGGCGGTTTCGGTTGTAATGGCGGCTCAAATGAAGGCTTCCATGAAAACGACCCTGCTGGGGCTCGGGCTCGCCGTGACGGTCATTCCGGTCGCGGTGATGTTCGCGTTCATAAAGCTCATGGGGGCCGACGTCGTCCGGACGGCGACTTCGGAGTTCAGGGGGGTGTCGGTGGAAAACGCCAAGCGCGCGACTCTGGACATGCGCCGAATGTGCGAAATCGTCAGGGCGGGGGAGGCCGCCGCCTCCGACGCAGCGAGGGTCGCAATCCTCGCGGCTTTCGCCGAGCTGGGGGACCCCTCCCTTTCGGAGTCCGCCTCCGATATTCCGACGCGCATTCCGGGAAATCCCGATTCGGAGTCCATAAGGCGCATAAAACTTCTGAAATTCGGCAAGTTCGCCGCCGATCCCAACATGCCCGACGGCGACCCCCAGAACGCCGTCGCCCGCGTGCTAAACCGCCTCAAAGACAGGCTGCGCTGCGAGATGGCCGTTTACGTCAAGACAGGCGACGGCCTCGTGGCGCTCGCCGGAACGGGGCCGGCATCGGACGGGAAGAGGGCTGCGGGCGCGGTCATACCGGCCTCGGACGACTCTCCCGCGCGCGTGTCGATTTTCAGGTCGGGCGCGGACGCGTCGCGCTCGACGGATTCCAACTACATTCCGCTCGCGTCGTCTGATGGCGAGATTATCGGCGGGATATATTTCGGACTGCGCCGGACGGCGGCCGCGGAGCTCGAGGACTACCTCAAAACCCTGAAAATCGGGGAGGCCGGCATAGTGTGGGTGGTGGACGATTCCGACGAGCGCAATCCGGTCATACGGATTTCGGGAGACTCGTCCGCAGTCGGCGTCCCCGTGGCCGACGACAATATCCGCGCGCGTTCCGATTTCTTTATGAAAGCCCTCGCGAAAGCCAAGGCGCTGAGGGGGCCGGAGGTGGCGGTAGATTCGCTTTCGCTGCCCATGGGGCAGGCGGGGGAGGCGGCGAGGCTCGTGACTTACGCCTATTACAAACCGTGGAGCTGGCTGGTCGGCACCATGACGGACGAGCGCGAATTCAGGGAGGGGCGCGCCGATCTGTCGGGGCAGACCGACACGCTCACGCGCAAGATAGTTTTTGCCGGCGCGATTTTCGCCGCCATGGCCATCGGAATAGCGTGGATTATGGCGTCCAGAATGTCGCGCAGCATACGCTCGCTCGCGAGGGTGGCGAATTTCCAGTCGCGCGGCGATATAGCGGCCGCGGAAAAGATACTTTCGGGCAAGAGCAGCGTGGTCGCCGAATTCGACGAGCTTTTTAAGGCCGTTCTGCTGATGGCGCGCAGCCTCACGAGGCTCATAAGCGCGCTGAAACTCAGGGGCGAGGATGTCGCCGAGCGCGCGGGGCGCATATCCGAAACCTCCGACACCCTCGACGTGATAGCCTCCGAGGAGGCGGCCTCGACGAAGAACGCCGCCTCGACGGGCTCGAAAATCCTCGGGGCGTCGGAGGCCCTCAACAAGAACGCGCGCGGCTCGGCGTTCGAGGTTTCGCGGACGCTCGACATCGCGCGCGAGTCGGGGGAGTCGCTGAGGCTGCTCAAAAACAACTACGACGCCCTCACCGCGGCTTCCGAAAACGTCGCGGGCAAGCTTGCCGTCATCAACGGCAACGTGGAAAAAATCACCGGAATCGTAACGACGATAAACGAGGTCAGCAGGCAGACGAACCTGCTTTCGCTCAACGCCTCCATAGAGGCGGAAAAGGCGGGGGAATTCGGCCTCGGGTTCGCGGTCGTCGCGCGCCAGATACGCAGGCTCGCCGACAAGACCTCCGTGGCGTCCGCCAACATAGAAAACATAGTCCGCCAGATGCAGAGCTCGGTGAACTCGGGCGTCATGGAGATGGACAGGTTCGGGGCGAAAATGCGCCAGAGCTCCAAAATCATAATGGAGACCGCCGACATGCTCGCGCGGGCGGTGTCGGACATAGAGGCCATCGGCCCGCAGTTCGAGGGCATCGCATCGGGAATAGGGGAGCTCTCAGAAAACGCGCGCAGGATTAGCGCCACCATGCTAGAACTCAGCGACTCGTCGGTTCGGGCGCGCGACAGGATTTCCGAATTCCGCGCGGCGGTGAAATCGCTCGACGCGGTGTCGGTCTCGGTGCTCGAAGCGGTGGCGAGGTTTAAGATAGACGGAGGGGAGGGCGCGAAGTGAAAATTTCCCTTTCGAGGCTTCTGACGCTCTTTCTGGTCGGAATATCGGCGCTTCCGGTCATAGCGATGGCCGTCCTCATTCTGATGATGAACTCCGACATCCGCTCCATAGCGGAGGCGGAATTCGACAGGATGGACGAGCGCAACGCGCGCAGGCTCGCCGCCGACACGCTCGAAATGTGCGCGATAATCCAGGGCGCGCGCGACTCCGCTGCCGAAAACGCGCGCAGGATTCTATTTTCGGAACTCGCGCGGTTCGGCCACGCCAGGCTGCTCGACTCCTTCGCGGAGGCGGAGATTTCCGCGGAGGGCGTTGCCGGCGAAAGCCGCACGGCGAAAATTCCGGAGCTCGCGTTCGGGGACGAAAAACTCTCGCTCGTTCTCGACGGGGAAAAGCGCATTGTCGGCTCCGCGGGCGGGATTGCGAAAATCATAGATTCGCTGAAATCCGACACGGGGCTTGAATTCTCGATTCTCCTGCGCATAAACGACGCCGGAGACATGCTGCGCGTAGCCTCGACGGTCGAGGGCCCGTCGGGCGGGAGGTATGTCGGCGACTACATTCCGGCGGCGGGCGCGGAGGGTTCGCGGATAGTCAGGGCGCTGCTTTCCAAGCGAGCGTATTCGGGCGCGTACCGATTCGGAAACATGAATTTTATAGCCAATTACGAGCCCCTGATAGGCCACAACGGAAATGTGATAGGCGCGGTATGCTGCGGTTCGCTGCAAAATTCCTACGACTATGTTCTGAAATATTTTGAGGATATACGTTTCGGGGCCAGCGGATTCGCATGGGCCGCGGAGCTGTCCGACGGCGGCGGCGCCGTGTGGCGCGCGTCCAAGGACGGCAAGCTCGACGGAATGTCCGTGGGGGCCGACGGAGCGGAGGGCAGGCGCGCGGCCATGCTCGAGATAATCGCCGACGCCCCGCGTCTCGGCGAAGGAAAGACGGGCGTCAGGCGCTACCGCATGTCCGAGTCGGGAAGGGACGGGAAGGTGACTTCGGCATACGGGTATTTCAAACCGTGGAACATGGTTGTCGGCGTTAACGCGTACAGCGCGGATTCATTTGAGGGAATGGCGCGCATTTCCCGCTCGGGGGAGAGGTTCATATTTTTCCTGCTGCCGCTCGGCGCGCTGATGATCGGGTTTGCGGCTTTCGCGGCGCGCATGGCCGCGGCGAGGGGCGCGGAGATGACGGGCGGGCTTGTGGACGCGTCGAACATGATGCGCGACGGCAACCTGCGCGGCGCGCGCGAGACCCTGTCCGAGCTTGCCAATCCCGACAGGCTCAGCAACAGCGAAATCTTCGCCCTTTGCGTCGCCCTTGAAAAGATGACCGGCTACCTCTCGAAACTCGTGCGGAGGGTCCAGAGCGGGGGCGTGAGCCTGGCGGCGGGTGCGGTGAAAATCTCGGGGGGCGCGGCCGAAATAGAGTCGATAGCCGTCGAAAAAGCGGGCGCGCTCAGGGAAGTCTCGAAGGCGGCGGAGTCCATATCGTCTTCGGTCGAGCTTCTGAAATCCAAGGCGGGCAGGGCCGCCGCCGACATCGGCGCGAGCGTCGGGGGAATGCGCGAGGGCGGGGAATACCTGTCGCGCTTGACGGAAAACGCCTCCGGATTGCTCTCCGCCACGGAGTCCGTGGCGTCGAGGCTCGCGATAATACAGGAAAAGGCCGAGGGGGTCTCCGCCGCGGTGACCACCGTCAACACCGTCAGCCAGCGCACCAACCTGCTTTCGCTCAACGCCGCCATAGAAGCGGAAAAGGCGGGGGAGTTCGGCGGCGGGTTCGCGATAGTTTCCGCGGAAATCGGAAAGCTCGCCGACATGACCGCGGTCTCGGCGATGAACATATCCAAAATGGTATCGGACATGCGCGATTCCGTGGAGTCGGGGGTGGTGGAAATGCGCTCATTCGTTATACTCATGCGCCGTTCGCTGCGCGTGATAGACAGGGTGTCGGACAATATGAGGGCCGTGTCGGAACAGGTTGCGGCCCTCGGCCCCAAGTTCGAGGAGCTTGCCGGAGGGGTCGGGACGCAGGCCGACAGGGCCGCGGGGATAAGCCGCACCATGCACGCGCTCAGCGAATCCGCATCGAGAACCCGCGACAAAATCGGCGCGTTCAAGTCGGCTACCGATTCTCTTGAAAAGACCGCCGAAGAGCTGCGGGCGAAGGTCTCCCAGTTCAAGCTTCCCAAGCTCGGCGGCGATTCGGAAACTCTTTAAAGCAATATCCAAGAATATCCCAATGGAAAATCTCGCACAAAAACTGAAAAAGGCGCGCATCGTGGCGGTGCTCGCCGTAAACGAACCCGCGGACTCGGCGGATCTTGCCAAGGCGCTCTGCGACGGCGGCGTGACCGCCATTGAAATGACGCTGCGCACGCCGCGCGCTTTCGAGTGCGCGTCCGCAATAGCGTCGGCGGGGCTGCCGCTCACACTCGGAATCGGCACGATTCTGACGCCCGAACAGGCGCGCGAGGCCAAGAGCCGCGGCGCGGATTTCGGCGTCAGCCCGGGCTGCAATGTCCGCGTGATAGACGCCGCCGCGGAGGCGGGGCTGCCGTTCGCCCCCGGCATCATGACGCCGAGCGACATCGAACAGGCGCTCGAACACGGGTGCAGGCTGATGAAGTTCTTTCCCGCGGAGAGCTCCGGCGGTATGAAGCATCTGCAAAACATTTCCGCGCCGTATAAGCACCTTGGCATAAGCTTTATTCCGCTCGGCGGATTGAAGCTTTCGAACATGAAGTCATATACGGATTCCCCGCTCGTGACGGCGATAGGGGGCTCATGGATAGCGCCAGCGGCGCTCATAGAGGCGCGCGACTGGGTTCAGATCCGCAAGAACGCCGAAGAGGCGGTCGCCAATTTGTAGCCGGATTTCGCCGCGCATGGCTGCGCGGGCGCGCCTCGGCTCCGCCCGCGGCGTCCGCCGGATTCGCCGCGGGTTCGGAAACGCCGCAGTGTTCCCGCCTTGCGGTTCCGGCGCGGTGTCCCCCCTTGCGGTTTTGGCGCGGATTTCCGCCCGCCGACACGGAGGGCGGCGGTTTTTTCCCGCGCGCGGCGGCGCGTTTTCTCAAAAAGGAGCCCGCGGGCTGCGGAATCTCCCTCTCCTCTTTCGCGGCGGGCTCTTTGGCGTTTTGCGCAATTACTTTGACATCGTGGGCGTTTGGGCGGTAAAAACGTTTTAGATGAAACTGATTATTCTGGCTGTCGCTTTCGCGCTCCTCGGCGGATGGTATTGTTATGACAAATACGGCGGCGATATTTTGGCGGGAAAGTTCAATCCCGAACCTCCCGTCGACCCCCGTGTCGAGGCGATAGAAAAGAGGGGAATGGAGCTCTTCCCCACGAAGGCGAAGCAGCGGGAGAGGTGGATTGCCGACCAGAAGTCGGCGATGGCGAAGATCTCGCAGCGGCGCAGGGGCGTGCCCGCCTCGATGGGCGACGAGATAAGGGCTTTGGCGGAGAAAAAATTCCCCGGCGACTACGACAGGCAGCAGTCTTTCGTTATGGCGCAGGAGACCGCGGCGCTTGCGATAAAGGACGCGGTAAACTCTTTCGGCCTTTCGCGCGAGGAGTCCTCCGCCGTAATAGAGGCGGTCGCCAGAATATATGCGGGCGACTACGCGGCGCAGGCGTCGTCGGTCATGAGGCTCGGCGGCGTTCTCTCGGCGGTGAAGGATAAGTGGAAGGACGTTCCCAAGAGCGATTACAGCCTGATTCTCAAAAACACCCTCGAAAAGATGAGGGAGGATCCCGACGCGGCGGTTCGGTATTTCGACAGGCAGTTTCTTGCCCGCCACAACTTTCTGATGAAAAAGTTCCCGCCCGAGTTCGGAAACTTGCGCGAGGGCATACAGGAGATGTTCCCGTCGGATTTCTGCGCGCAGCTTGCGGAGCTGGACTCGCGCCTCGACGCCGCTTTCCTGAAAGGCAAGCCCGCCGAAGACTACGACGGCGGCAAAAAACAGATGGAGGATTTCTTTTACAAAAACGTGTTCATAAAGCAGGCGGGCGGAATGTCGTTTTGCTGCTATTTCGTGGAGGTCGCGGGGCAGAAGGCGTTCCTGTTTCCGGCGGAGATGCTCGAACATCTGGACGGGGAGCTTAAATTCGACTACGGCGACGTGGTATTTAAAAGTTCCGACATATACGTCTCTCCGGATTCGATGTTCGCGTGCGCCGCGGTCTCGGGAGACGTGCCCGCCTCCCCCGTCGAATTTTGCCCGCCGTCCGATATTCCCGAGTCCTTTGAGGGAAAGCGCATAGCGATTATCGGCGCCAACAGGGACGGCGCGCGCCGCTCGATATACCCCGTCATGAAAAAGGGCGCGTTTGCGCTCGGCGTCGCCGACTACTCGAAAGTCGCAAATCTCGGGTCGGGAGGCGCTATGGTCGTGGACGCGGATTCGCGGAAGCTTCTCGGGCTCATAGAGCTCTCCCCGTCAAACGGCGTGGAGTTCTTCGGCGGTTTCGACACTACATACGTATCCACATCGCCCTCCCAGATGCCCGGATGCGAGCCTGTAATAAAAAATTTGGAGAGCGCCGTCCGCCAGGATTTGTCCGGCAGGGCGCGGCTTGTCCCGATAGACACGGAAAGCTTGAAGTCGTGGAGGAAGTTCGACGCGGGCGAATACGCGTCTGAGGGGAAAATCCTCGCCGAGCTCTGCGCCCTGAATTATTGGACCGTGCGGTTCGTCCGCACGAATACTTTTGTGGACGCTCTGGGCTCGGCCTGCGCCGGACGGGTTGCCGGAAAGTACAAGTACGACTTTCTCGAAGGGCCGCGCCTGCACAAGTCGCTGTTTTTCCGCAAGTATTCCGGCTATATCAGGGAAGTGCTCTCGGACGCGTCGCTCGATGCGATCGGAATAGCCAAAAGGACGCCGAAGAATCCGTATTACAGGTACGCGGCTCCGCTCTCCGCGCAGTTGGAAATATTCAAAAGCGTTTCGGAATACCTCTCTGAACTGAGCCGCGCAAATTCCGACGCGGGGGGATTTCTGCACGTCGATTTGAAGGAGAGGCTCGACGGCGATTCTTACAAGCCGAAGACGCTGATATCCAAGGAGCGTATGAACGAAATACTCAGTTTGTGACGCCCGTTTGTCCGGCGGGTTTTTGCTTGAAAATTCTTAGTCCCTGCGCGACTCTTTTTTAATGAAATTTTTTGCGATTTTCGCGGCCGCGGCTCTCGCGTTTGCGCCCGCGTTGTTTTCGGCCGAGGCCGTCAAAATCGACGGCAAGTACTATATGGAGGACGCCGGAGGAAATCTCATAAGGCTTCCCGAAGGCGCCGTTCCGGAGGCGCCAAGGCGCCGGCCCGCGCGCTCCGGCAAATACGGGCTTCCGCATCCGTCGTCGTGGCATTCCGAGCGGCGGGCGGAAGCGGAGGCGAAGCCGGAGGTTCCGTCCGAGGGCGCCGGCAAAGAGGCGGAGGTCGATTCAGCCCGCGCTTCTCAGACGCCGGCGCGGGAGGATTGCGTTGCGTATGAGTGTTCCGTCGTCGAAATCCGCGGCGGAAAGAGGACGGTTCTGTACAGGTTCGGATTCTCACTTCCGAAGTCGGCGAAGGTTGCGGAGCGCGGAACGCTCGCGGAGGGCGGTGAAACCTCGGTGGTTTTCGAAATTTCGAGGCTTGAAAACTAATTGACACGCCCGCCGATTTATCCATTAAATTTTTACTTATGATTACGATGAAATTCACGATTTTCGCGTCGGCTTTGCTGTGCGCCGGCGTTCTGTCCGCCCAGAAGTATTCCGTCACCGTGGAAACCCACATCGCCGGAAAGCCGGAGGACAAGTTTACTTTCGTGATTGCGGAGGGAGGGGCGCAGCACAAGGGATTTGACGGAAAAGTTCTCGCAAAGAGGTACATGTCGAAAGGGTATCCCGCCCCGTCGGTGAATATGAAGGAGTATTCCGACGAAGTTTCCGAAACAAAAAAAACCGCTGCGGTGAAAACGGTTAAAATTTCGCCCATTGAAGAGGCGCGCGGCAAGCTGCTCGGGCTCAAAAACGAAATAATGCGCCTCGAAAATTCGCTCGCCGGAGCGCAGGAGCGCATAGGCAAGCTCGCCGGCCAGGCGGAAGCGCTCGAAAGCGCGATTGAAAAGGGCGAAAAAAACCCGTCGCTTTTTGCCGGCGAGTACAAGAGCTATCCCGATAAGTACGAGCCCAACGCCGCACAGCTCGAAAAGGATAAGAAAATCGAGGCGATGATAAGGAATAGGCCTAAGCACAGGGGCGATGTCGAGGAATTCGATTTGGGGTCGTTTTGCGCTGTGAAATTGCTGAAAGCCAACGGCAAAAAGGTAATGGTAAACATGGACTACATCTATTCCAACCCCGTATCCTATTTTTACGCCGACGGAAACAGCAACGGCAATACCATTTTGAAGCAGCGGCAGTTCGAGCGTTTCGAGCGCAAGGCGCGCGGCTTGGTTCTCGATGTCAACAAACCTTACTGCATACAATTCGAGAGGCCGAAAATCAATAGCGGCAAGACGCTCTCCGACGCCATGGCGCGGACGGCGCTGTTTTCAAAATCGGGGGTTTCTGGTGGGGAACTGTCTGCGGCAAATGCCGGAGCTGACGGCGCGCCGGCTTCGTCGAAGTACGACGCCGAGGGTTTATACGCGGAAATCCGCAAGCAGTTTCCGTCGGGGCTTTCCAAGACGGCGCGCATAATAATAACCGTCAAAAAAGTCGTCGGGGAATAGGCGTATTGAAAACTTTTCGGAAAACAGCCTGTCGAAATTTGGAAGTATAACGCTTAAACAGAAAGGCATATCGCGATGAAAAAATACAAATGCGAAGTTTGCGGCTATATCTACGACCCCGCCGCGGGGGATCCCGACAACGGAGTCCAGCCCGGAACGGCTTTCGAGGACATTCCCGAAGATTGGGTGTGCCCCCTCTGCGGAGTGGGCAAGGACCAGTTTGTCGAAACCGACGAATAGCGGGCTTATGAAAGATATAGCCCCGGGGGTATTTTATTGCGGCCTGCACGACAGGAACCGCAAGCTCTTCGACCAGCTCGTCCCGCTTCCGCAGGGGACGACCTACAATTCGTATCTCGTCGAGGGTTCGGAGAAGTGCGCCCTCATAGACACGATGTATGAAAAGCTGCTCGGGCCGTATTGCGACATGATCGCCGCGCGCGGCGCCAAGATAGACTACATCGTGTCAAACCACGCCGAGCCCGACCACAGCGGGGCGATACCAACCCTCCTGAAAACCTATCCGGAGGCGGTCGTACTGTGCTCGCCGAAGTGCGCGGAAAATCTCGTAAACATGCTCGGGGCGGATCCGTCGCGCATAAGGGCGGTTGCGGACGGCGAAGAGGTTTCGCTCGGCGGCAGGACGCTCAAATTTATAATGGCCCCGTGGGTTCACTGGCCCGACACGATGTTCACGCATCTGGTGGAGGACAATTTTTTGTTCTCCTGCGACTACTTTGGCGCGCACTATACCGACAACGAGCTTTTCGCCGACTGTTCCGAAAATCTCGCGGAGGCCGCAAAGCGGTATTACTCCGAAATAATGATGCCGTTCAGGGGCTTTTGCGCAAAGTACCTCGAACTCGCCAGGGCGATGAATCCCAAGATGATTCTGCCCAGCCACGGGCCCGTCTACGACAGGCCGGAGTTCATCATGAATCTTTACGCCGAGTGGGTCTCCGACAAGTTCGCGCGCAAGGTCGTGATGCCGTACGTATCAATGTACGACAACACCCGCATAATGGTGGACTACCTTGAAAACGCCTTGCAGTCGCGCGGCATAACGGTCGTCAGGGCGGAGCTCATCGACGCCGACGAGGGGGAGATTGCAATGCAGCTCATCGACGCCCCGTGCGTCGTCTTCGGAACCTCCATGGTTCTGACGGGGCCGCACCCAAAGAGCGTCTACGCGGCATACCTTATAAACATACTGCGCCCGAAGCTGAAATATTTCGGCGTGATCGGTTCTTACGGGTGGGGAGGCAGCCTGTCCGCGCCGATAGAGGCGTGTTTCAAGCTGACCAGGCCCGAGAAAATTCCCGGCGTGGAGGTGAAGGGCAGGCCGGTTGAAGCGACTTTCCGCGCTCTCGACGAGCTCGCCGCGAGAATCGACGAAAAGATTTCGGCTCTGTAATCTCCGGAGTTTGCGCTCCGGCGGATTGGCGGCTGGCATAAAATCCCGCGGGTTTTCTGCGGGATTTTTTGCCTGCGGATTCGGGGCGCGGAAAGCGCGGCGGAAAGGCGCGCCTCATTCCGCGGGAGTGTCTTGCGTTAAAGGGTGCCCGCGTTCCGCATTCTTTGGGGCTCCGCGTTGAAAGCCGCCGCAAAAATAGGTTTGATATTCGTCCGCAATGCGGGATAATGTTTTGCAAAAGAATACGGCAATGGCAGAAGCAACGTCAGATTCCGCGCGCGTCCCGCCCTATTCGGGAATGTTCAGCGCGATAGTCCCGTGCCGCGACGAGCGCGAGGCTCTGCCGATTTTCTACGCGGAGTTTCTGCGCGCAATGGACTCCGCCGGCGCGGAGAATTTCGAGATAATCTTCGTGGAGGACGGCTCGAAGGACGGAACGCTCGAATACCTGCGCGAACTCGCCGCAAAGGATTCGCGGGTGAAGTACATTTCGCTCTCGCGCAATTTCGGCAAGGAGGCCGCCATGTACGCGGGGCTGCGCGCCGCCTGCGGGGACATTGCCGCGATAATGGACGCCGACTTGCAGGATCCCCCCTCACTGCTTCCGCAGATGTTCATGGAAATGCGCGTGGGCGGATACGACAGCGTCGCGACCCGCCGCAGGACGCGCAGGGGCGAATCCCACGTCCGCTCTTTCTGCGCGCGTGCGTTTTACAGGGTTCTCAATTCGCTTTCCAGCCTGAAATTCGTCGAGGGCGCGCGCGACTTCCGCCTCATAAACCGCAGGGTTATCGATTCCGTTCTCGAAATGCCGGAGTACAACCGTTTCATAAAGGGCATGTACGAATGGGTCGGCTTCAAGACCAAGTGGATCGAGTTTGACAACGTGGAGAGGTGCGCGGGAAAAACCAAGTGGTCTTTCGCGGGGCTTGCGGCGTATTCGCTCGACGCGCTGACGTCGTTTTCGACGATTCCGCTCGGCGTGGCGGCGGCGATAGGCATATTTTTCTGCCTGTTTTCGAGCGTCGCAATCGTCCTGCTCTCGATACGCCAGCTCATGTACCACAATTCCGCCTACGGGTGGACATCCATGATATGCGTAATATTTTTCCTGAGCGGAATGCAGCTTTTTTGTCTCGGAGTTCTTGGGCACTATATGTCGAAGCTTTATTTGGAGTCCAAGCGCCGCCCCGCCTATATCATTAGGGAAAAAAATTAGGCGCGCCCTCTTTACTGCGGGGAATCCGCGGGTTTCAGGTTTTTTTTTCTAAACAGTTAAGATTCATGTGTTTTTTCTTGTTGGCATTTGCCCGTGTGTTTAAATTTTAGGCATTATCAACTGAAAGCGCACATTATGAAAATAAAAAAGATACTGTTTGCGGCGTTGTCGCCGATATTTGCATTTTCCGCCGCACAGGCGGCGGATTATTACTATATCGCAACATTTGACGACATTCAGGGAACCGTGACGATGGGAAGCGCGGCGGCGTGGAGCCTCAGTCCAGTAGAGACGGTCACCCCCGATTCGGGGCCCGGCGCGGGCGACATGCTCCACTTTTACGAAACGAACGGCTACTTATATGGAGGCGAACAGGTATGCCGCGTCAATATGCCATCGGGAACCGCCCTTACGGTGGGGGGCGTGGAAGCGGAAGTTTCCTCGGAGTTTTGGATCCGCCGCAACCTGTCCGTAGCGGGGGATTGGACGCAGACGGTCACGTCAAATAAGAAATATTCGTCCGAAACTTCGGGGATAAGGCAGCTGCGGTTTGCCGTGATTGATGATGTAATTTCCGTAGGCGGCGACATGGTCTTAAACACTTCCGGATATTTTACGGCCCGCATGTCAAACGGCAGGAGTTCCGTGGCGTCGTCGGGCGGCGTGTCGCTCAACGTCGGGGGCGCGCTCGCGTTCAATTTCACCGGCTTTACAGGCACCCTGGCCGACAAGGGCTACCACGTATTCGACATGCGGGATTCGCAATCCAAGACGACCGGCGGAAACGCAATGTTATTTAATCTCGGCGGGCTTAAATCGGGCGGCAGGGCGGTATGGATGACTTCCGCCACTTCCGCCGTCGCGCATTTCAACTTCAACGACAATTCTTCCGGCGCGTTTGCGGGCGGCTCGTTCGAGGGCGTGTTCGCGACCGAAAGCGGAGTGA
>ERZ1673738.1051-NODE-1051-length-44443-cov-23.505700_pt1 | contig 44443 bp, 25 predicted proteins | sample MGYA00580198_ERZ1673738 | MGnify/ENA primary metagenome ERZ1673738 (study PRJEB41218, sample SAMN15661784) | gut metagenome | host: Homo sapiens | place: Canada: London | collected 2015-08-20/2019-03-30 | study: EMG produced TPA metagenomics assembly of...
GATTCTCTTCCTGATTTGTTCGCCATTGCCGGACAAAAGATGTATTTTTGCAATTTCTAATTTCAGAATCATGGAAAACTATATAAAGAAAGCGGCGGATGCTTTTCTTGTGGAGCGTCCGTACGGTATGCGTGTGGATTACAAGAAGAAAGGTTTTGTCCTGTTTAACCGCAACCTCAATGTGTTGGGAAATGCGGAACAGGCCCGTCTGGAGGAACTGCCTCTGGAGCTGTTCAATGTGGAGGAGATACCATTAGCGGGTGAAATTGTGGAAGAACACGCCGGATTTACCGATGTGTTCTTCTATACCGATTTGACCAATCCTTATGCCGGAAATGTGCTGAACCTGCAAAAACTGAAAGCCTATAACCAGTTTATGTTCCCACTGGCAATGGTGCTGAATCGTGAGTTGTAATGTATTATTTATTGAGATAGCAGATCACTGCTGTCCACTAAAAATTTGGACAATATTAAAAAGTTTAACGATTAAAATAAAGTTGGTCCACTGAAACCATCCTGTTCATTGACAATATTATAGTTAGATTTTCCAAAGGTCTTTTATGATATTTAGAGGACACTGATGCCTTGGATAAATGATATTAGGAATAAGAGATGAGATTGAAATATTCCATCTCGTGAAGTTACTTCGAATAAAATTGTATTCCAAGAGAAAAAAAATCGCATATAAATAGAAGACTATCATAAATTTTGGCTATTTTTGTAGATGGACCGGGCAAGCCTTTCCAAGACATATTAGAATGCTTAAAAAACAATACGATGAACAGGAAAAGATTTAACATAGGAGTATACAGCCTTCTTCTGCTGGCGTTTGCCGGTGCAATTATGTTGCTGGATTTTACTGATAACGCTCCGGAGGCCATATTGACGAAAACGGCTTATTCGCTGTATAGCGACACGGGGACAAGCTATTATGATGCCCCAAACGGTAAAGAAACAAACGTACTTTATCTTGAAGAATCAAGAGCTACTGAGGATATGCCACCCAAAAAAGCCGGAGAACGTTGGTTGGGCTATGGCGAGGTAAAAGTGGAACAACCGATAGATGGTTGGGCAAAGGTGGATATCGGTGATGGAGAAGCTCCGCTTTATGTGCAGGAACAAAGCCTGTATGTTCAAGAAGTTCCTATGTTTGAGGGACGAAAATCCGAAGGTGGACTCAGTAATTTGCCTCCAGTGTGGATGATGATAATTATGGGGGTTGCTCTCTATTTTCTGCTATTGATGCCATGTTCTATTGTTTTCCGGTTTTTCTTCAAGAACAACAATGAGGACACCCATGACAGCACGGGGAAAATAAATTTACAATTTCGCTTGATGGCGATTGCCGCATTGGTTTACTTTGTGTTATTGATATTTGCTCAGTATATGTGCGGCTTTAACCTTGATAACAACTGGTTTGTACGTTCGGGCTATTTGGATAGTGTATTTTTGGCTGTGATTAATATTGCAGTGGGGCTGGTTGGAACTGCTGCATTGGTGTATAGTTTGTTGACGATGTTTCTAACAAATTGTGCGGTAAATGTTGATAGTTTCGGACATTTCTTGCGTAGAATAGGCTTTTCCGGGTTGATTCTCCTGGTTGCGGGGTTATATTTCGGACTTGTCTTTTTAGGAGTGTTGGTTGGCGTATTGATTGCAGGATTTGTTGCGGTGGCGATATTTAAAGCCCTTTCTGCATCATCCAGTAAGCCCGACACTTTTCGTCGTTGCAGAAATTGCCAGTATAGCTGTGGAGATAAGGCTACATGTGTACGAGAACACTATGTCGAAGACGTTGACAGATATACTTGTGATGACTTTGAACCTAACGTCAGATAATCAGTGTCCCGAAAATTAAACAGAAAATTTTCGGGGCATTTTAATAACTCTGCCTAACGATGTCGCTCAGCATCATATAAGGCATCACGATAAATATCCAGAATGTAGGTCTTTTCCAAGACCAGTTGCAGGCAATTTGTCTCTGAGTAATAATGATAATAATCACCCTCACTGATGCGGTGTGCAGGGTATATGGTGCGTTGGCAACTGCCACAATCTATGCATCTGTCGAATTTGCGGTAAGCTACGTCAATATACAGCGAATTTGTCAGAATTACTCCCAGGCGAAGTTTCACGCCAAAGGCTGGACTCCATTCTTTAATGATACCCCATCGCAGAGGAATGTGCTTTGGAATACGGAAACAATAACGAAAAAAACGATAGGTGTTGAACTGATAATATTCCATGATGATTATTTACAACTGTTGATGAGAATTGAGTTCTAATGCCAAAATGTTCTCAAACTCGCTGCTGGGCTTGATTGAATACGTGGTTCATCTTGTCACTCTCCATCGGTTTCCAATAGTTGGACAAACGGAAGTCCCCTGTAAATTGTCAGTACGAAGATATATCTTTTTTCTCCGTACGCCAAATCATTTATCATTCTATTCTATCCAATCCTGCCGGGTTCATTTTCATTACCTGATTAATATATGCCATCTGTTGTATGCATATTCCATTCTACGTTAGTCTGGCAAAGACAAATTCAAATCGGTTGACTCGAAAAACCTTTATAACTATCTAACTTTCAATATTTTCAAAGAATTATTATCGTTTTTTAGTGGACACTAATGATAGCAGATACAAAATCAATATAAACTTCTCTTTTATATATGCATAGTTTATTCCCCGAATTTGAACGAATTGATCAGAATACACTTTTTGTTATAGGTAATGGGTTTGATCTCGCCAGTGGTATCAAATCAAGTTATTATGATTTCAAGCAATGGCTGATATTGAATAAAAGAGATCAGCTAATCAACCTTATGGACATTTTTTTTCAGTAATCAACGGGAGATATGGGGGGATATTGAAAAAGCGCTTGGTGAATATGATGAGGATAGTATTCTTGAGTTCTGCAAGCCGGATGAAGAATTTGATTATGATCATCCTACACGTTCGGTTGCTGCAATAGAAGATTCTCCTGATTGGATATTTAGGCCTGTATTGGATGAATTTATTGAGGCTTTTACCGAATGGGTGAATAGTATTGATATAACTGTAGCAGATAAAGTCCTCGATTTACCATCATGTAGTAAATATCTGACATTCAACTATACAGAAACTTTAGAAAAAATATATGGGATTCCACAATTAAATATTTTACACATCCATGGTTCTCGTCTTTCTGAAAATAATTATATCATTGGGCATGATAATCCAAGAGATACGGATGAGGTATATAATGATGAAGGGGAGTATATTTTTGTTCAAGATACGTGGAGTAAAATAATAGCATGGATGAATGAGCTTGTGAAGAATTGTAAATATATCATAAATGCAAATCAGGATTTTTTCAAGGGGTTGTCTAATATAGAACGAGTTGTTGTTTATGGTCATTCATTTTATGAAATTGATTGGCCTTATATGAGCGAGATTGTTAAACAAATTGGGAAAGACAAGCCCTGGATAATATCATATCATGAAAATAAAGATTTGATTCAAATAGACTCTTTTATAAAGGCACATGAATTGAAAAAGGTTACAAAATTCTTGTGGTAAATCAAGAGGCTGCGTCGGTTAAATAGTCTAAATGACACAGCCTCTTATTTTATAATACAATTTCATCTATAATCTCATTCCCTGTTATCTCGCTTTTTAGAAAGGAGAACAGCCACTGGAAAAAGAACGGAGCATGGTCTGTTCCCAGCTGTGAGCTTTCTCCGTTCCGTGTAGCGCATATGGCAAACCGTCCCAGTCCGAAACTTTCCGGTGGCGGAACGATGTGGAATGACAGGTTTTCCGTACCGTTGATATGAATACCTCCACGATAGGTATAGAATGTTTTTGAGGTCCTTCTGTCCGTGTCAATGTTCACACGGCTGTAGCCGTAGCGTTTCAGTTCTTGTATGATTTCCTTCTTTTTCATGATTGTTGCAGTTGGATTTGATTTGAATGATTCATGTATTTTATCGCCTTCATCCTTTGGGGTATACTTTGCTCTGATGCCCATGCCCGATATGCCCGGCTGTATTCCTCTCGTTCCTGTTCTAAAAGGTTTTCCGTTTCAGGCGTATAGCCAAGGAACTCGATATAGCCTCCATTATACCCGGTCAGTCTGCACCGTATGCCGGCTTCCGAGAGTTTGTCCATCCGTTTCTGTGCGTTTCTGGCACTGGAATACTGCTTCGGCCAGAAATAGTGTTCTCCCGTAGAGCCGTAGGCATCCTCTCCGAGAATCAGTTTTCCGGAAAACCTGAGGCTGGCAATGAAGTCAAAGCGTGCTTTGCCCAATGCCTGCCGCAGAGCCTTGTGTGCCGGACCTTCCGGATGCTTGAACGCTTGCGGTTTGTCTTGGCTCTTGAGTCCGGGCAGTTCCACTTTGTACGGCTGTCTGCAACTGCCTATCCCTAACGTGAGGTAGAAGTTGGTGTGGAAATAATCGGTCATCGGGTCGCTGTCATCGAAGTTGTACGACATGACGAAGTCGCAGACATTCTGCATGACCTCTTTGGCCCGGTCTGTCAGGGTCTTGTCGGACGAGATGTTGTAGTGGTTGACATCTCCCTGGACCTTTCCGGATTCTTTGGTGAATGCCTCGAAATCCGCTTTCATCAGCCGGATGTGGATGGAGTGGTAATTCTCGCGCCTGACCGAGAACCTGTATCCCGGATAGGTATCCTTGAGCCATGCACGTACCGGTTCCACAATCTCCGGTGCGTGCTGTCCCTTGTAATTGCGGCCTTTCCAGCGGTATTCATTATATACATATTCGGTGTATTCTTTTGCTGTGGCTCCCGAATGGTCATATTCATATCCGGTTGAAGTCGCAGATATATCCGGTTTGTCTTTCCAAATGTCGAAAAGCCTTTCAAACTCGGTATTCACCCGTTGCATGATTGCAGTGTCACCACCCTTGTCCGGGTGGTGCTGCAATGCCAGCCGGCGGTATTCTTTCTTCAAGTCCGCCAGCGAATGTATGTTCTGAAAATAGGTCATGGCTGTTGTCTGTTATGCCCCTGCGAGGCGGTTGATGACATATTCCTTGTGGTCGAGGTCGAATTCCTGTTCCTGTTTCTGAAGCGTCGTCCGTCATATATCGAGACGGCCCGCTCCACCAGAAGCCTGCGGCTGTCTTCCGAAAGTTCCAGATAGAACCGTTCCGCTGCACCGAATGTGCCCTTGTCCGTCGCCACGCACCATTTTTCCCAAAAATGCGGATACATGTTGCCATATACGGCTTTGCATTCTTCCTCACTCCAGGCGTTCCACATATAGAAGAAGAAACTGGAGACTGCGTTTTCTGCCTGTAAATACATATCCTGCTCTTTTAAGATTTGACATGACGGGGTGTTTCCAATTCCAATTTCGCGGCTTCGTATATTTCACGGAGCCAGTCGATGTTGCTTGCACCGAGTTCAAACGGTCCGTAGCATTCCACTTCGTCACCGCTTTCTTTCTCTTCGGCAATGACGGTCAGGCTGCTTGCCGTTATCCGGACACCCGTGACCCGGCATTCATACGGGTCTCCGTTTTTCCCGAACCAGACTATCCATACCGGATCATCTTCCCTGTTCGTAAAGGCCAGTTCCGTCAGTGAGTACGCCTGAAGCAACTGCCGTATCGCTTCAATGATGTCATTGCGCAGTTCCTCAATCCGGTCGCTGAAATCCATTGCGGTGTATTTCACCCGGGCTTTCCTGTCTGTTTCCTTGATTGAGAGTATCAGCGATTCGGGATGGATGCCGAAGTTCCATTCCGTCACCTCTTCCTCATTACATGTCGTGTGGATATTGCCGCCCAATACCAGACCGCAGTCTTCCTCTACCACTCTTTTTGCTTCTTCGCAGCTTCCTGCCGCTACCGTGTAAGTACCCTCGAAGGTGTATCTTACTCTTACTTTGTGTTTTGCCATAATTCCTATAATTTGGTTGTTGATATTATATGTTTGATTGCTGTTCCTTCTTCCCGTACTAAGTGACAAGGCTTATCCTCTCACCGAAGAAAGATTCGTCCACTCCATACACATGTCCGATGGAATAATCATACTTGTTCCGTTCCTCGTCCAGACGGAGACGGAAACCATGGTAGCCGTTGATTTCCAGTTTCAACCTGACATCCTGTTTCAACTCCATTTCAAGCAGGCTTCCACCGCCGTAAGCGGAACTGAAAAGCCCGCAGTAGTTGCCTTTGGGAATGACAACTTCATCCGGTGAGAATCCGGATTCGTACAGTTCTTTCAGATTTACCCTGCCGGTATAGGTCAACAGGTTGGCACCGCAACAGGAGTTGATTAGTTCCTGGTAGAATTGTTCATAGGATACCTGTTCCTTGCCGTTCCTTCCTTTGCGGTTCGGGAAGCGTCCGTAAACCTTGCAGCCATGCTCCGTCAGGAGCTTCTTCACGCTTGCCGGATTGAGGTTCAGTGCGTCAACCATATCCCCAAAGTAGCTTTCTTCATACCGGTAGCCGCCCTGTGACTCAAACCAGTCGGAGTTGATGCAGTCATAATTGGAAAGCATCTCCACACGGACAGGGATGTCATCCGTATTCTTTATCAGCTCCGCAAGGACATCCGAATCGTTGCGACCGTATATCTCATCGCGTATTTCATCTTCGTGTTCTTCAAAGAAAGCTTCTACCGTCTTTTCATCAACATGGAAGCATACGGTACATTCCGTCTTCAGTCTTGTGATGATTTCACGAACTGCTTCCCATTCGCTATCGCTGTACCATTCATCTGCCTTTTCCCACAATTTTTCTTGGCTTTTACTTGCAAGGCATTCATGGATCAGGTCGAGACGATTGTCAAGGTTGTCGTTGTAATCTGTCCACACCAGCGTGTAGGATTCGTCCATGAGGGACTTGACGAGTTCCATTGTCAGTTTTTTCTGTTCTTTCATTTTCGTTACCTGTGTACGGCAGGATTCTGTTTCCCGTACATGTGGTTATAAATGCAGAGAGCGACCTTACGGCCGCTCCCTTGTTATCCGTTCTCTTTCATGAATTTTTCGTATTTCTCTTTTTCCATGTTGTCCTCCTTTCAGTTTAATAATTCAGTTTCTTTCCCGTTGTCTTTTGCGGCCAGGACACCGAAGGGCAAGTCCAGTATCCTGTGGCTGAAACACATCGTGGAGTTGTAGTCCGTACGTTGCCAGAGCGTAAATCGGTCTTCGGCGAACGACCACCTGAAATAGCCTGACAGGGAGCCGAACCGGGGGTTGACGTTCCTTCTGATGAGGAAACGGTTTACATCCACGATATGTCCAGCCGTCAGTATGATGTTCAGAATCTCGACGAATGCCAGCTGTGAGTACGGGTCAATGGGCATGACAGGTCCTTTGAAGTTGATTTCCATATTTTTTCCATTTAATTGTAATTATCATCAAATATCTCGTAACGGAAGGGAAGCATGTCGCAATAGCTGCTTGATATGCCTGTATATATCAGCGTATCTTCTGCCAAGTCAGCAGTGTCCTCTTCCTTCTCGACAACGGCATCTCCGTACAGGTCATGATAGTGCGAGACAATCATGTGTGGATCATCCGTACTGATGTCATAGCCGTAATTCCTGCTCCAGGCCATGAAGAATTCGGTTTCTTCCTCTTCAAGCCTTTCAAGGGCATCCCTGATTTCGAAGAAGTTTGGGCAGAGCCATTCACGGCTGACCAGTATGTCAGGGATGTTCTCCCATTTGGGATACCTATATTGCGGTTCTTCCTCTCCGGGGAACAGGTCTGAGCAGGCACACAGGAATTCACCCATGTCACTGTAGTCTGACATGTACAGCCAGTAGTCCCTGTAATTTTTTATGTCAATGAGATGCTGTGTTGTCACGGCAATCTCTGCATTGTTTAGATTCATATCCTTTTCATTATTATGTATGCGAATGCCGGGGATTCCATTCCACCGACTTCGAGAAGGTGCCGTGTCCCGGCTGTGCAGGGTTTTTCGGGAAAATACCGCAGCCGTGGCGAGGATGATTTTCCCGAAAACCGCTTGCGGCATGACCTTGCACGGCCAAGGAAGACACGGACTACCTTTGTCGGTGGGAATGGAACTCCCGGTTCTTTTCATACGGTTCATATTCAGTTTGCTATTCGCTGGCTTCCCCAGCTGATGTGTATTTTGCCTTCATGGTCCTGCGTGCGGACAAGCAGGCTGTCGATGACGGACATCGTAATGTCGAACTCCTCGAATATTTCGGACTGTTCCTTGACTTCTCCTGTCTTGATAAACTCGTTCAGCCGTTCCTTGGTCAGTACCAGTGCCATCAGGTTCTGTTCGACCGAGTCCTCATAGGTGACATAATGAACGTCCTTCATTTCTTTGGAATCGAGGCGGATGAACCGGAAGTAGAACTGTTCCATGCGGGGAATGTTCCATTGCAGGGATTCCAGTATCACCTGATTGCAGGCAGGTATGTTCACCGAGCTGCTCAGGCTTTGCTGTGTGCATATCAATATGCCGTTGATGGTAGAGTCGAATTCCGTTACGATGTTTTGCCTCCTTTTGAATGCCACGTCTCCCTTGACCACAAATACCGGGCGGTCGGGAAAGCATTTGCGGAGATGGTTCTCGTAAAGGTCGAATGCGGCTATCGACGTGCAGCCGACAGCCACTTTTCCGGGTATCTTCCGCACCAGTTTCTCTATGTACTTTGTCTTGTTCGGAATCCCGTCTCCGGAGTAACCCTCTATCAGATGTGGGACGGAACAGGCCTTGATAAGCAGTTTGATCTGTCGCATGAGCCGGAGTCCGGCATCCTTCTTCGCATCACCCGTACTGTTGTAATACAGCTCACAGATACGGCAGAATTCCTCGATGATGACACGGTAAACCTCACGCTCTCCGTCCGACGGACTGACGGTATGGGTCTGTATCTTGTATTTTTCTCCTGCGAAATCCCTGAACTTGCGTGTGATGACCGTTTTGCCGATAAGTTCTGACAATTCCTCCTTGTTATAGACATCCTGGTTCTGCTTCTCGATGCCGAATACGGTGGCTTTTCCGGGACAGTGGCAGGCACGGAAGAGGACGTGCCCCCTGAAGGCCGGGAATGGACTGCCGTAATCCGTATTGTTCTCTTCCTCTATCTCACGTTCCTTGTTTTCGTGATAGACCTGCGGGCTCCAGCACACCATGTTCACCGAATTGTTGTAAAGCAGCTCAAACTGGCTGTACAGTTCCGCTATGTTGTTGCGCGTGGTCGTTCCGGTGTCAAGAATCTTATACTTGAGCCTTCTGAATATGCACAGGATGTTTCTTGTGCGCTGTGAAGTCGGATTCGTGATTTCGTCCGACTCGTCGAAAACAAGACACAGTTTCCGGGAAGTTTGTTTCACGTAGCGCACCAGCCCTCTTCGCAGTTTGCCGAGCATGGAGGTTGAAACGACGAGGAACATGCCTTCGGGTACGTTTGTAAGATCGCTCTCTGCCCGGATGACACGGAACCGTTCCCTGTTTACCGACAGGAACGGAATCCAGGTCATGTTGGTGGCAATGGCCGGTGCAAGGATGATGGCATTCCTTACTTTTCGGAATTTGAGCAGGAATCTGGCCCGGTAATAGACAGCCGCGGTTTTGCCCGATCCCTGCTGCCAGTTCAGCAGGGCATAGCGTTTTTGAAGTACAAGGTTCAGGTCATGCTTTTGCAGGGTTGTGAATTCACATGCCTCGCCGTCCTTGTTGATGAATGTGCTCCGGTCCAGATATTCCTTCAGATTGACGTCTTCTTCCATATCCGCAAACCGGAGGTTCTGCATCTCATACTGTTTCTGCTTCCGGCGTATCAGTTTCTCCGCCGCACGGATCTGAAGCCTGTTCCTTTCCGTTACGGTTTCCGGTACCGGAAGTTCAGCCCTCCCGAGAATGAGATCGTTGATGCTTGCAGCCTTGTGTGTGACTTTGTCAAGCAGACGGGGTGCGTATGGTTTGAGTTTGAAACCGTAGGAGGTCTTCACCAGTGCCACTTCCTTGCGGGGTACTGAATGCTGGGAAGTGATGTACTTGCGGATGATTCCGAGCACCTTGCCTGTGGTCAGTTTTTTACGTTCCCAGTCTTTGATCTGCTGGTTTGTGGCATTTTCCGGTGGTTTTTGGTTGCGGAACTTGGATACAAGTGCTTCTGCCTTCTCAATGTGCCTGTTCAGTACGGCATGGGCTTTCAGTTCATACATATACTTGGAGAGCCTGTATTCGAACGCTTCCAGTTCCTCGCGGTCTATCCGGTTGGTTTCCCGCATGAGGTCAATCCGGATTCTCTGCTTCATCGCCCTTGTCTTCCTGACGCGGTCTTTCAACTCTTCCATCGGAATGAACTCGTCCGCATTGTAGGGTTGCATTTCGATGTGGCGTGACCTGCGCAGGAATACCATGACTTTCGTGCTGAAGTTGTGTACTCCCATGGAATCGAAAGCATCCGGATTCAGTTTGGTCTGGCCGACAAAGGAAAAACTGCTGTTGATATTGGCAACACGTGTCTTCTCCCAAAATTCACTCTGCATGAATGACACGGGTACGATGACCATTAGGAATCCTGCCGGATTGAGCACGTCGTATGCTTTATCCATATAATATTCCTGTGAAAGTTTACAGTCAAATTTCAGGTTGAATGGCGGGTTGCCGATGATTACGTCAAAACGTTGTTCCGGGCGGTACTGCTGTATGTCGCATTTTTCGATATGGGCTTCCGGATAGAGGTGTCTTGCAACGGTTACAGCTCTGCCGTCTATGTCAAAGCCGTAGCTGTTATGCAGGTTCGGCAGGTGGTTGAAGAAGTTACCCATTCCACAACACATATCAAGCACCATTTCTGAAGAGGTTGGGGAAAGGACCTCCACCATGCTCCGGCATAGCTCATGAGGGGTGAAAAACTGGCCCATCTCGAATTCTTTCTTGGCTTCCGCATATCTGTGATAGCTGGAAAAATCTGCCTGCTTGAGATTGTGCAGTCCTCCGATACCTGTGTAGCAGTTGTAGATGCTCTCCTTCGGAATGAGGTCCTTGCCGGAATCGATGGCAAAAAGGATTTTCTCGTTCACCTCGGCACGCTTGTCCCGGGGAATCTGTTGGGGTATGATGGCATACATGCTTTTACTTTTTGATGGTTAAAAACAGAAACACCCCGCAAGGAAGCCTTACGGGGTGCAGGATTAAACTTTTCATGAATCAATCTTCATTGAGCGTGATTTCGTCCAGATGGAGCCGTCTGTAACAGTTTTCGGCAGCCGGACTGTCTTTGAACCGTATGTCGATGCGTCCGTTCTTGTAGAATTTGATCTGCCGGGCATTGTCCGTGGTAAGACTGTACCACTGTGTGATGTCCACATTCCGCTCGTCAAGTCCGATAACCATTCCGGTTGAGCCGTTTATCAGGTCATCCGAACCGTAGGCTATACCTTCACAGAAGATGTTCACCTTGTTTCTACAGTCGTATGAGAATTCGTATTCACCGTGATATTCCAGATGGATGCTGTCCCAATATACGATATCAGGAAATGTTATCTTGTCCTTTTTCAGCTCGGGTTTGACCTTGCTCCAACGTGAGGGTCGTACCGTTTTCAGGAAACGGGCCAGCAGTTCCTCCTCGGCAGTTTCCCGGAAACTCTTTCCGCCCAGATGTTCGATGACAGAATCCACATAGGTCTGGTAGACCGGTCTGAATCCCATAGGCAATGTCTGTCCGTCAATTTTCGGGACAGGGACATCCACATTGTAGGTCTTGTTGAAATAGGAAATGATGCGGTTGGCAAAGTTCGCATTGGCATTGTGGCTCTTGTCCACAAGGTCGTTAATGAGGTTGAACGGTTTGAACTCATTGTGCGAATAATCATCCTGCCCGTTGTGGAAATAAAAGTCGCGGATGGAGACCTTGCCGTTGTCCTCGTACTTGAACTGTCTTTCTTTCCGGTACTGTTCCGCATCCTCCTTGAAGATGGCATACCACTTTTCTATCTGGTTGAGTGTCTTGTACAGAAGATCCTGCTGTGACTGGCAATAGAGCCTGTCCTGTTCGGTAATCTTTTCCTCGTTTCTTACTTGTACGCTCAGAATGCCGGAAAGCAGGTCGGGAGCGTTACCGGCCTTGATTGATGTTGTTGTCTGCATATCGGTTGTAATTTAAGATGTTAGAAATTTTGCGGCTTGATCCGGTAGAAGTACGTGATGTGCTGTTCCATGTCCTTGACTATCTTGACTTGTTCAGGATAAGAATTGAATCTCCGTTCAACAGCCGGTTCATCAATTTTATTCCATTCGTCTTGCGTGATAAAACGGTTTTCATGACGGAAGCACCATACCACGATTTGATTTGCCCAGTTACCCTTGAACACCGTTCCTTCATAGTCTTCCAGAAACTGTCTGAAATCGGTTTCATTCCGGAAAGCGATATCGAAACTTTGATAAAGATTGCCTTTTTCCGTATCCATTCTTTTATTCAGGTAAAACTTCCGGTAGGTCTCGGTAGTGTAATTGCCATACTTTGGATTGGGTTCGGCATAGAACCATAGCGGCACTCTGGCCAGAAAGGTGACCGAGCCGTTGGCACATGCTCCACAGCTTCCCCAATCCTTGAAAGCACCTTCCGTCCATTTCAGGAATTTCATGTCCTTCGGGTTTACACGGTGGAATGCTCCACCGCTGACACTCAGACGGATGCTTCCGTCCTCCTTCCATACAAAAGGCACATAGGGCCGTTCGCATACGGACAGGCGTTCTTCATCCCTGTGCATGTGATCGATTAGGGCATGTCCGTAATAATCTCCATGCTCGGTGACATATACCACTCTGTCACCGACTTGCGGTGTGATTTCCGAGCGTGTCCGTTCGATGAGTTGCACGTAATTGTTGGCCATATCCACATCATCCTGCGTAAGCCAATGTTCACGGTCGTATGAAACATTCAGTTCTCTGAGTGTTTCGATACTGTACTTGTCTTTTGCCATCTGTTGTAACATAACAATCAATATTTGTTAGTCCGGCATTTCGGGGCCGGAGTTCCCATAACTACAGGCTTTAAAAGGTCGTGTTCCGTACATGCAAGGCTTCGGGAAAAAATACCGCAAGCCCTTCGGGCGAGGATGATTTTTTCCACGAACCCGAAGGGCTTGGCCTTGCTTGGACGAGTAGAACACGAGTTACCTTTGCCTGTGGTTATGGGGACTCGGCTACTGAATATTTATTTTTTTCTCAATCTTATCCGATAAGATTGAAGTCATTTATTATGTCCTTTAAAATAGAAATGTTATCTTTGTAATCGAATTAAAGAGTTATTTGAAAGCATGAGAAATATGGCAGTTCTACACAGTCCAGCTTTTTCTTATCCGTTGCCCGTTCTCGTGCGAGTTTTATCCAATCTGTTGATATTCAAAGGAAAAATACTTTATTACAACAAATATAGCGAAAGGCGAGCGCAGTTCCAAGCCAAAAGCTTGCTTTTGAGTGAAAGACTGCCGAGCCGCATCCTATCTTCGTGAAACAAAGATAAACAAAGGCGGGTGCAGAGGCAAACGAAAACGAAGTTTTCTTGTGACCCACTCTGCCTTTTTGCTTTCAAAATGACAGCAAAAAGACAATACGGTACAGCGATAAAACCTTTATAAATCATGGTTCCAGACGTTTTCGGGACGTTTCCAGACACATTTTTTTACACTTGAAGTTCGTTTTTTTATCTTTTTAAGCCTAAACGCGTTTCAATCTCAAGAGATTGATTTTCCATTCGGCTGAAAAAACATTTTTTTTCTCCGCATGTCGTACGGGAAATGTCCGTACATGGAAGCGGAAAGCACCTGAAAACGACGTGGGAAAAGCTTTTTCCGGTTCGATTTCATTCTATTTGAAACATTTCCACCTGTAAAAAACGGATATCAAAATGCCACGTCCGTCCGGTTTGTGCTACCACCTCCCCCACTCTCCTGCGCAGAACCTTGCCACCCGGCTTTCCGGATGTTACCGGTAAGCCTCCTGTAGCTGACAAACAGCTTCTCCGCCACCCCTGCGAGAATCGCGTATTTCCGAAGCCACCCGGACAAGGACGCAAATAACGGATTCTCATGAAGGCCGATTTGACTTTTTGACAAAGGAGCTTGTCTCTTTTATGAAACCACATCTGCCGATTCCGTCAGCCCGCGAAGCGTTCCGCCTGCCACATTTTCATCTTTCATGACATTTTGTCAGTCTACGCCTTATGGCAAACATTTTGATACGAGATAAGTGTGGCTCGACAACGCCACGTTGGGAAACAGAAAAATAAACAATTAAATATAGAAAGGAAACAACCATGACTTTTGACAAATTTACCATCAAGGCTCAAGAGGCCATTCAGGAAGCCGTCAACCTTGTACAGGCAAGGGGACAGCAAGCCATCGAACCGGAACACTTGTTGGCCGGTATCCTCAAAGTGGGAGAAAATGTCACGAATTTCCTCTTTCAGAAATTAGGAGTCAACAGCCGGCAAATCGAACAGGTACTGGAAAGCCAGATTGCTTCGCTGCCAAAGGTCCAGGGGGGCGAACCTTACCTGAGCCGTGAAAGCAATGAAGTGCTGACACGGGCACAGGATTACGCTTCCAAGGGCGGAGACGAGTTCGTCTCGCTCGAACCGATGCTTCTGGCTTTGCTGAACGTGAAAAGCACGGCCTCCAGAATACTGAAGGACGCAGGCATCACCGAAAAGGAACTGGCATCTGCCGTCAACGAACTGCGAAAAGGGGAAAAAGTGACTTCTCAAAACAGTGAAGACACTTATCAGGCGCTCAACAAGTATGCCAAGAATCTCATCGAAGAAGCGCGGAGCGGAAAGCTCGACCCGGTCATCGGACGGGACGAAGAGATACGGCGCGTGCTGCAAATCCTGAGCCGACGTACGAAGAACAACCCGATATTAATCGGCGAACCGGGTACGGGCAAGACGGCCATCGTGGAAGGACTGGCCCATCGTATCCTGCGGGGCGACGTACCGGAAAACCTGAAAGACAAACAACTCTACTCCCTCGACATGGGTGCGCTGATTGCCGGTGCCAAATACAAAGGGGAATTCGAGGAACGTCTGAAATCCGTCATCAACGAAGTGACGAAAAGTGAAGGGCGCATCATCCTCTTCATCGACGAAATCCACACGTTGGTGGGCGCAGGAAAGGGCGAGGGTGCCATGGATGCCGCCAACATACTGAAGCCTGCTTTGGCACGGGGCGAGTTGCGGAGTATCGGTGCCACCACGTTGGACGAATACCAGAAGTACTTCGAGAAGGACAAGGCACTGGAACGCCGTTTCCAGACGGTCATGGTCAACGAGCCGGACACGCTCAGCACCATTTCCATCCTGAGGGGACTGAAGGAAAGGTATGAGAACCACCACAAGGTGCGTATCCAAGACGATGCCATCATCGCCGCCGTGGAACTTTCCAACCGCTATATCACAGACCGTTTCCTCCCGGACAAGGCCATCGACCTGATGGACGAGGCGGCAGCCAAACTGCGCATGGAGCGTGACTCCGTACCGGAAGAACTGGACGAAATCGAACGCCGGTTGAAACAGTTGGAAATCGAACGCGAGGCCATCAAACGGGAAAACGACCAGCCCAAACTGGAACAACTGAGCAAGGAGATTGCCGAACTGAAAGAACAGGAAAGCAGCTACAAGGCCAAATGGGAAGCCGAACGCGGACTGGTGAACAAAATCCAGCAGAACAAACAGCAGATCGAGCAGTTGAAGTTCGAAGCCGAACGGGCCGAACGCGAAGGCGACTATGGCAAGGTGGCCGAAATCCGCTACGGCAAGCTCAAGGCACTGGAGGACGAAATCAACCGGATACAAGACCAGTTGAAGGACACGCAGGGCGGAGACGCGATGATTAAAGAGGAAGTGACCTCGGAAGACATCGCCGACGTGGTAAGCCGTTGGACGGGCATTCCCGTGAGCAAGATGCTGCAAAGCGAGCGCGAGAAGCTGCTCCATCTGGAAGAGGAACTCCACAAACGGGTCATCGGACAAGACGAGGCCATACAGGCCGTGAGCGATGCCGTGCGGCGCAGCCGTGCGGGACTGCAAGACCCGAAACGCCCCATCGGCTCGTTCATCTTCTTGGGAACGACCGGTGTAGGCAAGACCGAACTGGCCAAGGCTTTGGCCGAATACCTCTTCGACGACGAGACGCTGATGACGCGTATCGACATGTCGGAATACCAAGAGAAATTCAGCGTGAGCCGGTTGATCGGTGCGCCTCCGGGATACGTAGGGTACGACGAGGGCGGACAACTCACGGAAGCCGTACGCCGCAAACCTTATTCGGTGGTTTTGTTCGACGAGATAGAAAAGGCACACCCGGACGTATTCAACATCCTCTTGCAAGTGCTCGACGACGGCCGTCTGACCGACAATAAGGGACGCGTGGTGAACTTCAAGAACACCATCATCATCATGACGAGCAACCTGGGAAGCGGTTACATCCAGAGCCAGTTCGAGAAACTGGCACCGGAGACCGGCGCACAAGCCCGCGAAGCCCTCATCGAGGAGACGAAAAAAGAGGTGCTCGGCATGCTGAAGAAGACCATCCGTCCGGAGTTCCTGAACCGTATCGACGAGACCATCATGTTCTTGCCGCTCACGCAGGAACAAATCAAACAGGTGGTGCGCCTGCAAATCAACGGCATCACCAAGATGTTGGAGGGCAACGGCGTAGCCTTGCAACTGACCGATGCCGCCCTGGACTTCCTGGCCGATGCGGGTTACGATCCCGAGTTCGGTGCCCGTCCGGTCAAACGGGCCATCCAACGTTACCTGCTGAACGACTTGTCGAAGACCATGTTGGCACAGCACATCGACCGGACGAGCCCCATCATCGTGGATGCGGACGGAAACGGATTGGTGTTCAGAAACTAAGCGTAAACAAAGAGCGGGAATGTGAGGCCACACATTCCCGCTCTTTTTGTTCGTTTTTCACAATATACTTACTTTCAAGTATCCATGTGTCCATTCCTCTGCTGACATAACCTTATAAAACAATCAAGCAACACCACAATACCCAAAAACAAGTATTTTCCAATCCGGCAAATTACCGACTTTCCACGATTGCAAGACACGCTTTCCAAGTCGTATCTTTGCATTCGCAAAACAAACCTCCTAAACTCATCAAACATTGAAAACGGTAATCAGATTGTTAAGCCTTACATTGGCATTTATTACGGGAATAGGCCACCTTTCAGGACAAGCCCAAAAACAGGCCATGGTCTCAGGCAAGGTCATCTCCACTTCTAACGAAATCATGGACTTTGCCACCGTACAAGTCAAAGGAACTTCTATCGGAACACGTCCCAATGAAAAAGGAATCTATCATTTGAAAGTCGACGCGGGAAAACACACATTGGTGTTTAAGGCTATGGGATACGCCACGGTGGAACGTACCGTCACTCTCCAGGCCGGCGAACGCCAGAAGTTGAATGTCAAAATGCACCAGAAAGATATGGAACTGGCCGAAGTGAAAGTGGAAGCCAGCCACGTGGGCCGCATCAACAAATCGGCATTCAACGCAGTGGCCGTAGACTTGAAAAGCATGGCCGGACTGAACAAGAACCTGGCCGAGGTGCTGACCACCGTTCCGGGCGTCAAGCTGCGCGAGACGGGCGGAATGGGTTCGGACATGCAACTCATGCTCGACGGTTTTACGGGCAAACACGTCAAGGTCTTTATCGACGGCGTACCGCAGGAAGGAGCCGGAACGGCCCTCAATCTGAACAACCTGCCGGTGAACTTCGCCGAACGCATCGAGGTCTACCGCGGAGTGGTTCCCGTCGGTTTCGGTACCGATGCCTTGGGCGGGGTCATCAATATCGTCACCAACCAAAGGAAACTCGGTTGGTTTGCCGATGCCTCTTATTCTTACGGCTCGTTCAACACCCACAAATCTTTCGTCAACTTCGGCCAGTCGTTCAAGAACGGCCTGCTGTATGAAATCAACGCTTTCCAGAATTTTTCGGACAACAACTATTACATTGATTACTACGTTACGGAATTCAGCGATGACGGCATTTCGGAGAACACCGACAAGACGAAGATTTACCATATAAAACGTTTCAACGACCGTTTCCACAACGAAGCCGTGAGCGGCAAAATCGGGGTGGCCGACAAGAAATGGGCCGACCGCCTGATGCTAGGCTTCAGCTACACCCACTTTTATAAGGAAATACAAAACGGAGTATTGCAGAAAGTCGTGTTCGGAGAAAAACACCGTCATGGCTTCTCGTTCATCCCCTCTTTGGAATACCGCAAACGCAACTTGTGGGTCGAGGGACTCGATGTCATGGCCAATGTCAACTACAACCACAACATCACCCACAACATAGATACGGCATCTTACAAATACAACTGGTTGGGACAACGGAAATATACCGGCGTGCCGGGGGAGCAATCCAACCAGAACAACGAGGCCAAGAACAAGAACTGGAACGGTACGCTCACGGCCAACTACCGCATCGGCCACGCCCATTTGGTCACGTTCAACCATGTGCTGAGCACTTTTGAACGCACCACCCGTTCGTACGTCTCAGGAAGTTCGCGCCTTTCGGACTTCAGCATCCCCAAGCGTTCCCGCAAGAACGTCACGGGACTGTCTTACCGCTTCATGCCTACAGAGAAATGGAACGCCACGGTGTTCGGCAAGTATTACAACCAATACAACGAAGGCCCCGTATCCCAAAGCGACGACGGTATCGGCAACTACATACAGATGTCGCAAAAGACGAGTGCTTTCGGCTACGGGGCCGCAGGGACTTACTTCATCCTGAAAAACCTGCAGGCCAAGTTGTCATACGAGAAAGCTTACCGCCTGCCCTCGACCGACGAACTTTTCGGCGACGAAGACCTGGAAGCCGGACGGTCGGACCTGCGTCCCGAAAAAAGCGACAATGTCAACTTCAACCTCGGCTACACTCCACGGTTCGGCAAGCACGGACTGTACATGGAGGGAAGCCTCATCTACCGCGACACGAAGAATTACATCCGTCGCGGATTGGACAACGTGGGCGGCATGGACTTCGGATTCTACGAGAACCACGGACGGGTCAAGACCAAAGGGTACAATGTCTCCTTGCGTTACAGCTATGCGGACTGGTTCAGCCTGGGCGGGACGTTCAACAGCATGGACGCCATCGACCGTGAGAAACGGTTGGCCGAAGGCACGGGGCAGGCTTCGCTGACCTACGGACAGCGCATCCCCAACCAACCCTACCGCTACGCCAATTTCGACGCGTCGTTCTACTGGCATGACTTGTTCGGCAAAGGCAACATGCTCTCGCTCACCTACGACAGCTATTACCAGCACGAGTTCCCCTTGTACTGGGAAGACTTTGGCGACCCGGACACCAAAGCACGCGTCCCCGAACAGTTCTCCCACAACCTCACGCTGAATTACAGTGTGGCCAAGGGACGTTACAACTTTTCACTCGAATGCCGTAACCTGACGGACGAAAAGCTTTACGACAATTACAGCCTGCAAAAGGCCGGACGGGCTTTCTATGGAAAGGTAAGAGTATACTTCGGGAAATAAACAGCATCATTCACTCAATAAATAATTAAAAACATGGAAAAAAGATTCTTCACTTGGGCGCTTGCTGCCGCCCTCTGCGCCGGTGGCGCATTGACTTCGTGCAGCGACGACGACACCACTCCCGGCGGAGGCAATGGCAATGGCGGCGCCACGGCTCCGGGTACAAGCAAATACGTCATTGCAGCCAAAGCTGACGAAGGTACTTATCTCGTCACTAGCGAGACACTCGACGAAGGTACCGTGACGGTATTGGGCAACGGCACGGAAGCCATCGGTGCATCCTACTGGGTATTTTACGGGCAGCAATACCTCTTCGGCTTGCAATATAACGATGGAAATGCGGGTACCGGAGCCTCTTATGTCCTGAACGCCACAACCGGAAAAGTAAAAGAAGCACGGGAATATACGTTCAACCGTGTAACGACATACGGGACATGGGGCGACAATGTCATCACGTCTTCCACCAACGATGGCTCGAAAGAGAAAGATTCCAAAGGCCATTATGCCAAATATTTGCAGTTCAACTATCTAAACGTACATACCGGTAATACGACAACAGGTAGGCGCATCGCGGAAAACTTCCTGGGTAACGGAGAAATCGTCAGCTTTGCCGGTTTCGTAGAAGCCAACGGCAAGCTCTACACCTCGGTAGTCCCCATGGGCATGAGCCACTACGGCGTGAACACCTACCCCGAAAAAGTCACGGATCAAGCCCTCATAGCAACCCAAGACGGGGGGAGCGGTTCCGGAAAATATACAGCCGGGCAAATCCCTTCGACCCAATATCCGGACAAGGCTTTCATAGCTATTTACAGTGGGGACAGCTTCAACGATACTCCGGTCATTGCGGAAACCGATAAGATTGGCTTCGCCTGCGGACGTATGAAATCACAATACTATCAAACCATTTGGGCAGCGGACAACGGTGACCTTTATGTATTCTCTCCGGGCTACGGACGTACGGCCACCTCTTCTGCCGACCTGAAGAAAGTCACAGGACAACTGCCTTCGGGCGTTGTCCGCATCAAGGCCGGCCAGACCACTTTCGACCCGGATTACTACTATAACCTCGAGTCACAAGGCACCGGACATCCGATGTTCCGTTGTTGGCATATCACGGCCGACTATTTCTTGCTTCAGATGTACAGCGAAGGAACGATGAGCGGCAAGAATGCACCGACCAAAGAATTGGCCGTATTCAAGGGCCAAAGCGGCACGCTGACCCAAGTAACCGAGGGATTGCCGGCCCAAGACAAGATTTCGTCTTTCGGTATTCCTTTCAGCGACAATGGCGTGGCCTACATTCCGGTCACGACCACAGACGGCGACGCTCCGGCACTCTACAAGATAGACCCGGCCACGGCTAAAGCCACCAAAGGATTGACCATCATTACCCACAACAGCGTGTCGGCCATCGGCAAACTGTCTGCTACGAACTAATTTTGGGATATGAGAAAAACATTCGCCAAGATTCACCTTTGGTTTTCCCTTCCATTCGGCATCATTATCAGCGTCGTCTGCCTTTCGGGGGCGGCGTTGGTATTTGAGCAGGATGTCACCCGTGCCTTGAATCCCGGCTTTTACCGGGTCGAAGCAGAGGACGGGGCAAAGCCGCTCACGCCTTCCGAACTGGTCACGAAGCTCGGCATGCAACTTCCGGACTCATTGCAGATTTCCGGCCTGCAAATGTCAGGCGACCCGGAAGAAGCCTGGATGGTCAGCTTTGAGCACTTAAACCGCAAGACGCTAAGCGTAAACCCTTACACCGGCGAGATAAACGGATGGAACAAAAGCTATCCTTTCTTTCAGATCATGCGCAAACTTCATCGTTGGCTAATGGATGTCCCGCCCCGGAAAGGAGACAAGACCGTGGGTAAAACGATCGTCGGTATCACTACGTTGGTCTTCGTTGCGATACTCATCAGTGGTGTGGTGATTTGGATACCGAAAACCAAAAAGGCTCTGAAAAACCGCCTTCAAGTATCCTGCAACAAAGGATGGCGGCGTTTCTGGTACGACAGTCACGTATCGCTCGGTTTCTACGCCACACCATTCCTCCTCGTCATGGCACTGACCGGGCTTACCTGGTCGTTCACTTGGTACCGCACTGCCGCCTATTCCCTTTTCGGTGGCACCGCGCCAAAAGAGGAAAACACGCCTCGACCGGAATTTCAGCAAAAGGGACGGAAAGATACCGCAAAACAGTCCCGGCCGGAAAGACAGCAGCATATCAGGGGAGAAAAAGGCCGGGAAGGAAACACTTTCAATTATGCCGTATGGGACAAAGCCGCAGACGCTGTCCGCCAGATTTATCCGACCTACAAGTCGGTCAAGTTGGGTACGGAAGGCATAGAAGTAGCCCCTAACCCGAATACCGACCGTCGTCAAACGGATAAAATACAATTTGACCCGCAAACAGGTCGCCTCGGTTCCATAACCTATTATAAGGATGCCCCGGCCTCACAGACGCTGAAAGGTTGGTTTTATGCCTTCCACACCGGCTCCTGGGGCGGCCTATGGACCAAGGTACTTTATTTCCTGGCTGCTTTCATCGGAGGGATTCTCCCGCTCAGCGGCTATTACTTGTGGTACAAACGAAAGTTCTCGTCTCGACGGAAACGTTAACACCTTCATTCTACGTAATGCACACGTCCCCGGGAAATCCCAAACGGAAATTCCCGGGGACGTATCTTATATCCTATAACCCGACCCACTCCTCCGAAAAAATAGGCGGACTGATCCATGTCGGGTCGCGGAACCACCGACGAGGATAGATTTTCATACCGTTGCCGTCTACGGCCAAATATGCCCCCCAAAAGCTGAACGTGGAATTGGAAATGATATGCCCACGACACAAAGTCATCAAATATAAATCCATGTAGTCGGGCATCAGTTCCGTATGTTCCACATATACGGCATCCTCCATCCAAAGATTCTCCCTCACCCATTCCATATCGTCGGAAAAGAAAAAGAAACGCGCATCGGGCCTCTTCTTTCTGACATAAGCAATGGCTTGCCAGAAATAGTCCACTCCGCATAAAACGAAACTCGAGTTCGAAGGATGCAAATAATCTCCGCGCCTCACGTGTACCGATACCGGGTAATCCACGGCTCTTATCATCTGTACGAAACCACTCTGCAGTTCTGCCAAAAACTGACGGAAAGAGAAGTAACGACGAGCATTCGGTATAAAACGCCGATGCTGGCTGTAATCGTCTATCAACACGGCATCGGGCTTCTCATCATCATACAGCCTTTTCAAAACTCCTATGGCACGACAGATCTTGAGCCCCCCAACCACCAGTCTTATCCCCCACGGACAGGAAGGCAATTCCAGTTCAAAACAATCGGAAAGCCTCAATCCATCATGCTGTTTCAACCTACGGCGGTCGTAAAACAGATAAACCTTACCGTTTCCGGAGTCCATCAAATCCCGGAAACGACAATATTCAAACATCTGGTTCCCCAGTCCTCCTTTCAGACAAACGATTTTCATGCCGTCCGCATACAATTCTAAAGACGTATTTTCTTCTTCACCTTTTTCGACTCGTTTTGCAGACGGTCGAGTGCCGTCACCACATACGTATATTTCCGGTTTCCGTCCTCGTACGGCAGTTTATAGAAAGTGTTCGGCGTAATCGCCACGATATTCTCGGCATATTCCAAATCTACAGGCTCGCCCTCGGCAAAACGGTAAACCACGTATTGACACGCACGGTCCATCTCGCCTTTTCCCCTTGGCGCACGCCAAAACAGCATGTAGCCGTCTTCCGTCCACAAGGCAGTCAGCTTGCGCACCTTCTTCGGCCGCTTGTGGTCTATCCACGGCATCTCAGGCTGCAAAGCCGGATAACGGTGGTAATAGTTGCGCAACATCGTGCCATAGTTTCCTTTGTTGTCCACCACGGCCTTGGCATACCATTGGCAACTGCCCTCGATGTTAGGCAGCGAACGTTGCAAGGCCATCTTGCGCTCCATCTGGTGTTTGCTCGGGTCCACGGGGTCGGCTTTGGCTACCGTGCGGTCCACGTCCTGCCCGATGATGAGCGGCCTGTGGCCGGCATGCTCGCTCCACCAACGTACCAGTGTATCATAATCTGCTGCGGAATGCCCGATTTCCCAATACACCTGAGGAATGTTATAATCCACCCAACCTTCCTTCACCCACTTCAGCACATCGGCATAGAGATCGTCATAGTTCTGCAGTCCGCGCGTATTGCTGCCGTTCTCCGGGTCGCTCTTCAAGTTGCGGTAAATACCGAAAGGAGACACGCCGAACTTCACCCAAGGCTTCACGGCATGGATGCAGTCGTGCAACTGGCGGATGAAAAGGTTCACGTTCTCCCGCCGCCAGTCATCGCGGTTCATCCCGTTCCCGTAACGCGCATACGTCTGGTCGTCCGGGATGCGCAAACCGCTTTCGGGATAAGGATAAAAGTAATCGTCGATATGGATGCCATCCACGTCATAACGCAACAGGATGTCCGTCACGACGTTGCAAATGTAGTCCCGGTTCTCGGGCATCCCCGGATCCATAATCAGTTGTTCGCCATACCAGAAATACCGCCCGGGATGCTTTCTGTAATCATGTGTGGCAGCCAGTTCCTTCGTACCCTTCGTTTTGGCCCGGTAAGGATTGATCCAGGCATGCAGCTCCATCCCCCGTGCATGACATTGGGCTATCATCCATTGCAACGGATCCCAATAGGGAGAAGGCGGCGTACCTTGCCTTCCGGTCAGATAACGGCTCCACGGTTCGAAACTGCTAGCATAAAGCGCGTCGAACTCGGGGCGCACCTGAAACAGTATGGCATTGATACCGCACTTTTGCAGTTCATTCAACTGGTACGTCAGCATACGCTGCATCTCTGCCGTACCCAACCCCATAAACTGATAGTTCACACACTGTATCCATGCGCCGCGAAACTCCCGTTTGGGCGACAACTGGGCCTGCAACGCAAAGCTGCAAAGCCACATCATCAAAAGCAAAAGTGATTTTTTATTCATCATTCACGTTATTTCCGTGCAAAAATACAATAAAAATCCATCATGCCTTTGCCAAACATTGACTAACTTTGCAAACATAAGGACAATTAACGAAAACAACTGATGAACGACTACATACACATCAAGGGGGCAAGGGTGAACAACCTGAAGAATATCGACCTGGACATTCCGCGCAATAAACTGATTGTCATCACCGGCCTGTCCGGATCGGGCAAGTCTTCGCTAGCGTTCGACACGCTCTACGCCGAAGGACAGCGACGCTACGTGGAGAGCCTGTCGGCTTACGCCCGGCAGTTTCTCGGACGAATGAGCAAACCGGAATGCGACTACATCAAAGGCATCCCGCCCGCCATCGCCATCGAGCAAAAGGTGAGCAGCCGCAATCCCCGTTCCACCGTAGGGACTTCCACTGAAATTTACGAGTACCTGCGCCTGTTGTATGCCCGTATCGGGCACACTTTCTCCCCCGTGAGCGGTCAGGAAGTGAAAAAAAACACCACGGAAGACGTAGTGCAATGTATGTTGTCCTACTCCAAAGGCACGCGCTTCACCGTACTCGCCCCGTTGCAGGTCCGTGAAGGACGTACCCTTCAAGAGCAACTGGACAGCGACTTCAAGCAAGGATTCTCGCGCATCGAAGTGGACGGCGAGGTCATGCGCATCGAGGACTTCATGCTGGAACTGTCCTCGGACCCGTCGAAAGGCGAACACCGCACCATCCATCTGCTCATCGACCGCATGAGTTGCGATGACAGCAAAGACAGTATTTCCCGACTGACAGACTCGGCCGAAACCGCCTTTTATGAAGGGAACGGGCAATGTATGCTGCGCATCGCGCCGTCGGGTATCCTGCACTCCTTTTCCACACGTTTTGAAGCGGACGGCATCATGTTCGAGGAACCGACGGACAATTTGTTCGCCTTCAACTCGCCGGTCGGTGCCTGCCCCGTATGCGAGGGATTCGGACGGGTCATCGGCATCGACGAAAAGTTGGTCATCCCCAACTCGGCCCTCAGCGTGTACGACGGAGCCGTGGTCTGTTGGCGCGGAGAAAAGATGGGCGAATGGAAAACGGAGTTCTGCCGTAGAGCTCAGAAAGTGAACTTCCCTATTTTTGAACCCTATTACAAGTTGACCCGGGAACAAAAAGATTATCTATGGCACGGGACGGCCGGTGCTTCATCGCCCGATGAGGAAGTCTGCATCGACAACTTCTTCAAGATGTTGGAAAAAGACCAATACAAAATACAGAACCGCGTCATGTTGGCGCGTTACCGGGGCAAGACGATCTGCCCCCAATGCCATGGCACGCGCCTGCGTCCCGAAGCCGGATATGTGAAAGTGGGCGGGCGGGCCATTTCGGATTTGGTAGACCTGCCCGTCACCGAACTGAAGAAGTTCTTCGACACGCTGACGCTCACCGCCCACGAGGCGGAAGTGGGCAAACGCCTGCTCACCGAAATCAACAACCGCATCCGCTTCCTGCTCGACGTAGGACTGGGATACCTCACCCTGAACCGCCTGAGCAACACGCTTTCAGGCGGCGAAAGCCAACGCATCAACCTGGCCACTTCATTGGGCAGCAGCCTGGTGGGTTCGCTCTATATCTTAGACGAACCGAGCATCGGACTACACAGCCGCGACACGGACAAACTCATCCGTGTGCTCCGGCAATTACAACAATTAGGCAACACGGTCATCGTGGTAGAACATGACGAGGAAATCATCCGTGCGGCAGACTACATCATCGACATCGGACCGCAGGCCGGACGATTGGGCGGTGAGGTGGTGTTCCAAGGCGACCTACAGCAGATGTTGGCCGAGAAACCGCAGGACACACGGAGCTACACCGTGAAATACCTGACGGGGCAGGAAACCATCGCCTTGCCGGACAGCGTACGCCCATGGACAAACTATATCGAAGTGAAAGGCGCACGGGCCAACAACCTGCGCGGCATCGACGTACGCTTCCCGCTCAACGTCATGACGGTGGTCACGGGAGTCAGCGGCTCAGGCAAGTCCACCCTCGTGCGCGACATCTTCTACCGTGCCATGAAAAGGCAGTTCGACGAAGTGGCAGACCGCCCGGGAGAGTTCCTCGGACTGGAAGGCGACCTGCAAATGGTAAAAAATATCGAGTTCGTAGACCAGAACCCCATCGGAAAATCCTCGCGCAGCAACCCCGTCACTTATATCAAGGCTTACGACGAGATACGCAAACTGTTCGCTGCACAACCGCTGTCCCAGCAAATGGGTTTCACGCCCGGCTTCTTCTCTTTCAACACCGAAGGCGGACGTTGCGAGGAATGCAAGGGCGAAGGGACAGTCACGGTGGAAATGCAGTTCATGGCCGACCTCGTGCTGGAATGCGAGTCATGCCACGGCAAACGGTTCAAAAGCGACCTGTTGGAGGTGAAATTCGGCGGGCAGAACATTTACGACGTGCTCAACATGACAGTGAACCAAGCCATCGAGTTCTTCGACGCACAGGGGCAAGCCAAGATTTCCAAAAAGCTCAAACCACTACAAGACGTGGGACTGGGCTACATCAAGTTGGGACAATCGTCCAACACCCTATCGGGCGGCGAGAACCAACGCGTGAAACTGGCCTACTATCTCGGAATGGAAAAGGTGGAACCTACCATTTTCATCTTCGACGAACCGACCACGGGACTGCATTTCCATGACATCAAACGCCTGTTGGCGGCTTTCGACGCCCTCATCCTGCGCGGCCACACGCTCGTCATCATCGAACACAACATGGATGTCATAAAATGTGCCGACCACATCATCAACCTCGGTCCGGAAGGAGGCGCGCAAGGCGGCAACGTGGTCGTGTGCGGCACACCGCACGAAGTAGCGGCCTGCCCGGACAGCTATACGGGCCGCTACCTGAAAGAAAAGCTCTGAAGTCCGGCCTGACCATATAAGAAGCCCCTCGCACATTCACCGTGCAAGGGGCTTCACCAACCTTAAAATCCACTATCCTCTACCGGACCATGGCTTTTACCACAGTAGTCCGTCCGTCGGCACCGGCCACCTTGAAGAGGTAAGCCCCTCTTGCCAGTACAAAAGCCACTTCGTTTCCTGTAGCCTCCTCGGTAGCCACAATCTTACCGTCGACCGTCACCACGGTCACGGCATCGCCGTCGGCCACACCAAACACGGTGGCCTTGCCCATACCGGACTTCACATATATATCATGCCGTTGGTCTGCATCCATACGTTTGAAACTCAAAGTAAAGCGTCCCTCAGCGACTCCCGCTTCCGCCGTCCGGAACGAGTAAGCCCCTTCTTTCAGGTCGGCCGCCTTGCCCGTCACTGCATCTTTCAGTATCACATATTCATAATCCCCGGCCTCGCAGTCTTCCGGAATGCCGATGGAGTACATTCCCGCTTCGGGCAGGCTTACGCCCACGCCTATCGTGCCTTCACGGTCGATGGCCGAAAGCAACGAATAACGTCCGCCGTCGCGTACGGCAAAGATTTCAGGTTCGCCGTTGTCGTTCATCCATTTCACGCCGTCGTGCGCCAAGTCGAATTCCATCGAGGCTTCTTCCGACGGCACCGCCATCAACTGCAACTCGTCATGGATGCCACCGGTTTCCACGCCTCGCTTGCCTGCTTCAGGCGCAATATAAAGCGCCAAGTCCGTACTACGTACCGGTTCCTGCACTTCTTCGGCACGCATCCCCACGTCAAACGTCTCCTTTTCTTTCAGGGTTGCCGTCTGCGTAAAGACTGCGCTGCCCGCAGGAATATTACCCTGTACACGCGTACCGTCGGATGACAAGCCCATAGCCGTGTAATACCCATCATTGGCATAGCCATACACCACACGGCCATATTCCATATCCTCGTAGTTCATCGTACAGAGGTATGGCGAACCGAAGAGGTTCCATCCCATGTTCTCCTTATGGGTGAACTTATCCCCGTCTTCATCAGCGGAACTCCAAGGAGCATTGAAATTATACTGCTTCAATTCGATGCTCTTCGGCTGTCCGTCTTCCTTGTAATCCGTTCCATAGAAACGCAGGGTCATGTCCTTGTCATGTCCTTCCGGTGCCTCAAAGAGCAACCCTTCCGTCACAGCCTCAAGCACACCCGAAGAAATATCCCTCCAAGCTTTCGAATCACTCTCCTCGAAAGCGTAGTCATGTCCTGCACGCAAATTCCCGTCATACCGGAATATGCCTACTTGGGTATCCTCTTTCCCGTCCACTGTCATACGGTCTACACGGAATGGCATAGCCACCAAGTCCTTATATCCGTTATCCGCCACCAGTTTGCGTTCTGCGGCAAAGTGCGTCAAAGCGACTTGCCTGCCTCCGCCCCACAAGCCGGCACCGTGTTCCAACAACAAGAACCCGGGGTTGAAAGGCGATGCGGAAGCATAGCCGCGCTTCAGGCGCAGTTCACCGCCTTCGCGCACGTACACCACTGACTTTCCATGCGGATAGTCACCGTCCGTCACCTCCGCGCTCCCCTCCACGTTCCATGTCTCGAAACAGCCGTTGTCCACCGTGCCACGCACACGCAGGTTACCCGCAAGGTCTTTCTCATGTCCGGCCCTCGTCATGTAAGTCTCGATATCCGTTTTCCCGCCATCGATATTCCCGGTATCCGTTTCCTTCAACTGGTATGCCCAATATCCATCGGCCACATAACCGTTCTCCTGTCCGGCCTCCACCGTGTTTTCCTTCGAGGCATCGCCCAACGTACCGCCGTTCACAGCCGTCACGTTCACGGCCTTTCCTTGCCCGTCCACGGTCGCTCCGTCCACAATACTATTATATAATACTCCACCGGTTCCCAAATCCAACTTGCTGCCGGATGCAAGGATAGAAGTAGACAACATGCCTGCGGAAACTCTGTTATCTTCGCCCTTCACTTCAAAGCCGTCCACCACACTGGCACCGGTCATTTCCAGGGAGGACAAGGAAGAACGTCCGGAAACTTCCAACAAGCCCTTCCGTGCCGCCAACACGGCGTCGGGTGTTTCTCCGGCCTCATCGGCCATGCTGCCATATACTTTCACATTCTGGCGGGCCAGGCGCAACGGCAAGCCTTTCACGTTCCCGTGTACAAACACGTAACCGTTCTCCCCTTCGTGGCCCTGGGCATATACTGTAGCCAAATCGGCAGCCCCTTGCAAATCGCCCATGGCATTGGCCCAGTCGCTTCCACTTTGGTCTCCTCCTGCCACACCGGCTTTCACATAAATCACCGGTTTCAATTCCGACGCATATTCGTATGCTCCCACGTCGATGCCTTCCCCCACCGCACGCTGGCTTCCGGCCAAATCGCTTTCGGCAGACGGAATCGGTTCATCTTCTTTTCCCAACACCTCACGCTGATAGGCCGCATTGTCGCCTTTGTCCAACAAAGTCAGGTTAGGACGGATACGGTAGTCACGTGACAAAACATCCCCATTATCCGGATCCACAAAGTTCGGTCCATGCTCAATGTCGCTGTTCTCAGCTGTTCCCAAAGAGACATTTCCCTTTCCGTACAACCCGTCCAACTCCTCGCCGTTCCTCCATGCCACGGAGTTGTACACCGCTTTCGGGGTGCCTTCCACAGCCTTCCTCTGGTTTTGCGCAAAGGTGGCATTGACCACCGTGGTTCCTGTCGTGGCTCTCAGTCCAGTCTGCCCGTCGCCCATCAAGGTATTCACAATCAGAATATCCCCGTTGCTCTCCGTCAAGTCGATGCCTGTAATATTGGCGCGTGAAGCCACATTCTTCAATGTGAGCTTGCCTTCGCCGGAAGCATTGGCCCGGACACCGGTATTACCGCTACGGAATGTCAAGCCCTCCACAGTCACCGGCTTACCCTTGGTACTGACATCCAACAGGATGGTATTCCCATCCTTAGCCGATATTACCGTAGGTTGGCCAAAATCCTGTTTACCAGCATCGTTATAAGAGCCTTTCACCGTCAGACTCTTTGTCACGATATCCTCCGTTGTGCCCATATTGATTTGGTAAGCCACATTGCCCGTGTACAAATTGGTCTTAATACTATATTCACCGGCTTTGATGAATACCTTTTTCTGGATGGTCGAAGGATTAGTTTGCGAACCGGTGGAATTGGCCATTGCATTCAAAGCGCCCCGCAAGTCGGAAGTAGCATTCTCCCAACTCTCCCCCGAACGGTCGCCGCTTTCTTCCGTAGCCACGTAGACGGCATCCAAGCTATACAGGTTAGTCGGATACTGGTATTCATACAAACCTATATCTATCTTCTTGTCTTGCTCTTGTCCCTGTTCATCCTTCGGGCCGGCATAACGTTTGTCCCCCGCCATGTATCCTTGGTACGCCTCCTTATTGCTGTTCATCCATTCACAGTAAGCTCCCGATTCCTCTCCCCCGACTGTTTTTTCACCATGACCGGCATCTACCAAAACAGAAATAGCTCCCGGATTCCAACGTGCATCCGACACATATCCTTCGACACCGGCCACCGTGGAGGGACGGGAGAAACGTGGCCCGTCAATATGGTTGTTTCGGGAATCAAGCTGTACAAATCCGGTCGACACCACATTATCTTCCAACGGTACATCGGAAGCTGAATAGACCATTTTAGCTACTGATACCGGTGCACCTTCCCCTTCATTGCCCCATACCACCGTATTGGTCAGTAACCCGCCGGGCACATACAAAGCCGCATATTTACTGGCCTTGTTCCTTGCAAGGGTATTGTTCATCAATTCCACCGTAACATCTTCACCGCTCGTAGCCAAGGCACCTCCCATCGAAGGTTGTCCGTCCAAAACCCCGTCTGCCTCGTTGTTCACCCAAAGCGTATTGACGGCTTTGAACGAAGCCTTTCCACCGCGGCTTCCGGCCACGTATACCGCTCCTCCCCGGACGTCATTCACCGTAGTCCCTTCTCCTACCTTAGGATTATCCACCGTACCGTTTCCGGCAAACACGGAACCGGATACGACGACATCCGCATTCAAGGCATGCAATGCGCCTCCGCGCACAGCCTTATTATTCAACAGCCGGCATCGATTCAATGTATAGTCTACGCCATAGGTATATATACCGCCTCCTCGTCCAATTTCCTTCTGTCCTTCCAATGTAGAAGCCGTCTCGCCATCCATAATGGTCAATCCGTCCAATACCACGCCCTTGCTGTCCGTAACGTCGTCTTCTGCCCTGCTATATATCACATGGTACACGTTACGTGCGCCTTCAGCCACATTCACACGTCCGGAAAGGATGGTCTGGTGGGCAAAATCCCAGGGCTCTTTCACACCGTTCCCGCTAAACTCTCCTGATTCACGTTTGTTCAACAAATCCTGTATCTGTTCAGGAGCATAATTTGATATATCCTCAAAATGAACTCCGCTTGCATTCACCAAGGATATCTCCCCCCAGGCATACGGTTCGTCTCCCTTAAACCCACCGAACAACTTGACATTGTCTGGAATGACATACGAATTGTCACGTTGGCTTGGTTCTCCCGCACTCTCGTCCGCCCCACCTTCACGAGTGTACAAAGGCTTATACGTGCCTTCAGCCAACCAGATTTCAAATTCAATGTCCTTTGCATTTGGAATGACCTTGGATGCCCGTACCTGGCGGATATACTCCAAAGCATCGCCCAAATGGAAAAGACTGGTATAGAACGAACATCCCAACAATTCGCCCTCCTTTCCGGCTTCTTCCTCTGTCAATTCCGTATTGTTGAGAGGAGATACGAAAATGCGCCGCACCACCTCATGCGCATTCTCCGGAATCTTCATCGTCCCCCCGGGATGCGCATAGGCTCCTGCATCTATCAGAGATTCTTCGTCACTTGTATTCTCCGCACGAAGATTGCCTTGCATATCGTAAACAGAAACATCAAGTTTGTCCACCCAATTCTTCTGAAACCTTACCGATGCCCCATGCTTGATCAATGCCGAGAACTCCCTTGGCACATAATAGTCGTTTTTGAAATAAAGTTTCCACTCCGTGATCATTGACTTGTTGCCGTAATTGGACGGCATTTCATACGTCTCCACGAAACAGTTATTAAACGGGTAGAAAGCCGTCACCTTGGAGTCGATAGAAGCAAACAAAGCATCCGGGTAAACCTCTTGCGTGATACCGCTCACGTTCTTGTCGCTAGGAGCCGTATTGCCCCATACCACGGTATTGGCTGTCAACGCCGCACCACGCTCCACAAATATACCGCCCCCCGTACCTGTAGCCGTGTTCCCTGCCACCGTGGAGGAGATAATATAAGAACGCGTTTCCACTTGGCTCATATCTTTCCCTTCGGTACCGGCATAGATACCGGCTCCCTTTTCAGCCGTATTGCCCATCACACCGCATCCGGAAACCCGTCCACCGGGCAAAACGAACAGCCCGCCACCTTCCGTAGCCGTATTGTTACGCACCACACAGTTGCGCACATGGGCATTCTTTGGCACAATGGTTCCGCCCCCCCGGGTTCTTGAATCTCCATACCCGACGGTAGACGTAGCCTGCCCGTCCTCCAAATAGACACCGTCGAGCACGGCCGGCTTCTCCAATGCCGCCGTGGCTTCCGTGCCAAACTGCACGGCATGGTAGCCGTTCACCTCTTGACGCGTACCTGTGGCCTCGGAAACCGCGCTCAACACAGTCATATAACGGGCTGCATCGCGTGGAGATGCCTCATCCCAGTTTCCTTCCTCCGTAGACGTACCTTCCCAATAACCACCCTTGACCGTCACCCCCGCAGGAATGACGAAAGTATAACTTTGCGGGTCTTTGGGATCAGACAGCGTATTGGCATGATAAACCACTCCCTCTACATTAGCTCCTTCGTACCCGGCTATCTTCACCGTCACTCCGTCTCGGCTTGCCGCCAACCGTCCGGCTGCATTCAACACTTCCTGCAACTTCATGGCGCAGGCCGCATTCGCAGGAGAATCTCCCACGGCAGTCCCTTTTCCGTTGAAAGTCACATAAAATATTCCGTCGGCATCAGCCTTCACGGCATCTTCATTGTTCCGCTCGTATGCCCCGATGTCCACCGTACAGTCCTTGATACGGTCGGTGAAGTCAACATCTGTGGCGGGAAGGGATATATTGTCTCCCAAATCTTCCGTACCATGGTTCAAGCAGACCGTGGCAGCACTCAACCTGTAATTATTCTCGGTCGCGGCCTCATCTCCCTTTTCGAAAGGATTGGACGATGCAGCACTACCCGAATAACAGTCGTGAAGCCGACGTAAGACTTCGTCGCTTAAAGTTACGTTCGACTGTATGTAACTATTGTACGCCCCATTGAATTTTGTCACGTCCACAAAGCCCAACGCGGCATTGCCGTTGCCATAAATCAAACAGTTGTAAAGACGTAAGTTGGCAGAACCATAACTGTCACTAAAATACTGATGCAATCCGCCCGTTCCGTTAGACTGATTATAAGCAATCGTATTGTTGTAGAAAGTGGCCGCTTCGATAAAGATACCACCCCCATGGGTTTGTGCATAATTGTTAGCCACCAAGTTGTTATACCCGGTACCGAGAATCATGTACATGCCACCGCCGTATGATTCGCCACCTTCGTTACGGTTGTTCAGGATAAAACAATTGACCACCTTGCTGTTCTCTCCGTCACAATAAATCCCCGCCCCACGCGTACAACCGGAGGAATTGTAGTTTTCCGTCACCACGCAATTCTGCAAGGTCACGCCACGGAACATGCGCACGCCTGCACCACCATCTCGATTGGCTTGGTAACCCTTATAAAATCCGTGACGGATTGTGAAACCGTCCCATGTGGCTCCTTCATATTCCACATAACCTCCTTCTTGGTTCTCCCAACGGTAGGTGTTGGAAAACACTTCATTCACACCAGGAACATCACCAGTCCTTTCTTCATTCCACGTATAGTATGAATTACCCCAATTCCAATGCCAATCCTTTGTCCAATAAGTAAACTTATATTCTCGCCCTGACGGAGACTTAGTTGGCAAACACACATCCGGCTGGAACAATACAGGTTTACGAATTCGATTCGGCAAGCTACCGGAATTTTCGATAGGATTGGTTTCCTGTATCTGTAAAATCGTCTCATACTGGCTCTTAACTAATCCCTCCGATTCATGATTAGCCGGAATATATTGCGAAAGCAACGGATGACGATCGTCCACCCCCGGTGCACCGGAAGCCGGGAAACCACCCAAAACTTCCACCTTGTCACGAATTACAAAACCCTTGTAGTCGGTATAAGTTCCTCCGGCCACCCATACCTGTACAGACTTGCCACCCTCTGCGGAAGCTGCCGCACGCTCCACAGCATATTGCAATCCACCGACATATCGCTCTTCACGCTTGTTACGGATATTGATACCAGTGGCCCCCGTCACATGGGTCACTCCATCAAGTGTCTCCGTACTATAATTCACATTACTTGCATCCAAATTAGTCTCATTGAGATGCTCGAAAAACAACTTGCTAGCTCCGGAAGTCTCACCATAAGGACGGGCCAAAGCATCATAGAAACCCACATAACGCGAATCTGTTGTGGAAACACCTAATGTGTTTTTTCCGCCAAGGTCGTAAACTTCATTGCCCGCAATGGCATTTTCCCATGACGAGCCGTCTTTGCGACCTGCCCCGCCGGCCGTGACATAAAGCACTGTCCCGTTCTCCGGCAGGTCGGCCTCGTAAGCACCTTTGTCCGGCATACCACCTAAATTACGCCCTTTCCCGGCAATGTCCTTATCCAAATGCGAAGGTGTCCCGGCAGCCTTGTTTATCAAGCTTCCGGCCTCAGCGGAACTGGTATTCGGCAAGAAACTGGAATAGCCGCCCAGATAAGTGTCATATCCCATGGTCGCACCGGCTTGATTCGTGGGATTGGCAAAGTTTTTAGCCCCTTCAACCCCCAAGGAAGCTCCGGTGAACGTGTCAACCCCCACCGTGTTCCCGGCAGAAAAAGAAGAAGCCCCCATATCGGCAGGAGCCGACCCCATGTTGTTCACCACGGTGACATGGTACATCGTAAGGTCGTTGCACAAAATGACCGGATTGGTTTCCGTAGTATTCGTATTATTGTTGACCACACAATTCTCTAACGTCAGCTTAGCTGCGGAAGCCGAAATAGCCGCACCGTTCACCGCCGTATTATTCTCGAAAACCGTATTCCTCACGGTAACGTCGGCTCCGGAAGCCACCAACAAACCTGCCCCTTGGGTACTTGTAGCTTCCCCGGCAGCATATCCTCCTGTAACATGCAATCCGTCGAACACCACCTTGGCTCCTGCCTCGACGGTAATGCAATGGTAAATGCCGTCTTCCAGAGCCGTACCATCGGGATTCCCATTAATCCAAGTACGATATGTCAAAGGATCGCGTTCTCCCACTCCTCCTTCCATTCTCTGATAACCGCCCTTAATCGTCAACGTCGCCCCGCCCGGCATTCTCGATACATTCACAGTAGCCGTCTTAGGATCCAAATTGGTAAAGGCATAGCGCGGATAACAATCTCCTTCTGTAATACAAATCTCGAATGATTTTCCACGGGCTTTCTCCTCATCATAAGCTGCGAAGCAAGCTATGGCCTCATTGACGGAACGATAAGCTTTCTCCCAACTGCTTCCGTCGTGGCTCGGAGTGGTACACTCCATATCCACATACAAACGGATGACATCCCCGTCTTCCTGCGGATGCAACGGCATGGCCTTGACGGCCACGGCGCCCAAGCAAGGTTTCTGTGCGAAAAGCGTCCCGCGAATATCCAATTCCGGATTCAGCAAAACGTCTTCGGGAAACTGCCCCAATGTAAGCCCCCTGGCCCGTAAATTAGACCCGGTTTGGGGTATCCAATGATAATCCACCGAAGTCCAACCGGCTTGCACACCGATATCCTGGGGCATCTTTTCCGTTTCAAAGTCCGGAGATATCACACTTTCCTCAGGACGGGAATTGGCTTCCGTCAGCGAAATCAAGTTCTGTTGGAGGGTATTGTTCCACACGGCATTGCCCATGCCAGAAACAGCAGTATAAAAGAAACGCACCTTATCCACCGAAGAGTTATCAGCATAAACAGGAACGTTGATGCCATCAATCTGATTGTTCCACAATACGGAATTCACCACCAAGGCATATTCGTCCACATACAGTCCACCCGTACGAGAGGTTCGGCTCGCACTCGCATCTGCCCCATTCGGCGTGTTATTGTTCGTAATAGTGGCATGCAACACCACCCCTCCCCGGTCGCAATATACGGCACCATTTTTACGGCTCGTATTGTTACTGACCACCGAAGTAGACAATATCAGATATTCCGGATGCCGCCCGTCAAACCAGGCTTCATGGCTTGCCATGTATATTCCGCCTCCATCGTCTGCCGAATTATTAGCCAACATAGACCGCAAGACAATGCCCGTATTGTCCATGTAAACACCTCCTCCGCTACCATCGGCATTGTTATTATAAATCAGCGAACCGCTCACACATCCGCCTTCCATATATACAGCGCCTCCGTTCCCTTCGGCCGAATTCTCCGTGACAATACAATTATTAAGGTAGGCATTAGCCTGCATATAGACACCGCCCCCTCTGTCGCCGTCATAATCCCCTGCATATTCAACCCTTGCACTTCCTCCCTTAATGGTCACCCCATCAAGTACCGTGGAACGAGTGAAAGCACTCCCGTCCATACGGGCAAACCATACTACATGACTGGAATTGCTACCGCTCACCGTCCATTTCTGGTCATTTTCAGACCATACGCATTTCCGCCCCGTCTCATCCTCACTGACGTAACCGGACCCTTTCAATACCGTCAGGTACTCGTATTCCCAAGGCATGCCGCCGTCCTTAAGCTTACGCTCTCCCTTGCGGGTCTCTGTCCCGGCAAAACCACCATAAACGTTGATACCTTCTTTCATGATGAAAGCCGCAGTGTGCTGCTTGCCGTTCTCCATCAACTCCGTAGGAGCATACTCTCCCTGGGCTACCCAGACCTCGCCCGCCTGTCCGGTCTCGGCCAAACGGTTGATGGCTGCCTGCACATCCGGAAATGCTGTCTCCCAACTCTTGCCATCGGCACCGACCGACGAAGCCCCTTGCTTGACACGCAATACCCGTTCGGCCGGTACCGCCTGAAACTCGTATGCACCGATGTCTATCCTGCCATTAGAAAAACGTGGATAACCGGACAAGTCAACTTCTCCATAATCCGTGTAGACCTCGTCGGCACCTTTGTCTATAAATGCAGAGCCCTCCAACACTTCCCATGCCCAAATCGGATAAGCATCATTGTTCCAATCGAAATCACGGTCGAAACTCGTCTTTTGGGAGGGACTGGAAAAGAACGGTGAAGCCTGGGACCGGTCGTTGTTTTTATCGCTTACATAAATATTGCCATCTGCGTCGATGCCACCCGCATCCGTCACTTCATGGTAAGAAGAAGATTTGAACTTCGGGCTAATTTCATCAAACAGTGCCGTATTCCCCCATACCACGGTATTGAACACCGCATAATCATCCGTCTGCCGTGTCATGTCGATACCGGCTACAGTATTGCGGGCCACAGTAGAATTGACCACACGGGAGGAAGGAGATATACGGACTCCCCCATTCTCATTGTTAAACACGGAAGTATTCACTACCGTGCCGGCACCTTCCAACCAGATTCCTCCCCCGGCATTTCTTAATTCCCCGCGTTGGCCCGCCGCATTATTGTAAACCATGCAACGTTCTATCAACGACGTGTTCGTAGCTTCATCGGCATTCCCCTCTACATAAAGGGCTCCTCCCTGAGCGGCATAATTATTGAAGAAAAAGCACCGGCTGATAGTATAGGCGCACGCATACTCCCCGCCTTTCACTTCTATTCCTCCACCGTTTTGCCCTTCCGCATGCCCGCCCATGATGGTGAATCCGTCCACCACCGAGCGCTCGTTGTTCTTGTTATCCGACTGCGCACAATCCACGCTCACTTCCAATACCCGTACCGCATTGTCCTGCCGGGTAGTGTTCCCCGTATAAATCAAGGACGTAGGATCTATTCGGTCATCGCCATTCAAGTCGGCAGAAAGCACCGAACGGAAAGTGAAGCTGCAGGCCTTCCCCTGCGTGGCACGCTGCTCCACATCGGTTTCATTTCCATAAAAACCGCCATAGAGCCTCACGCCAGCTTTCAGGAAAAAAGGCTTGTCTTTGGCATCTACTTTGTACACGGCTCCTGCCTCAAGTCCCTGCACCCAAATTTCATCACCGGGGACAGCCTTCGACAAAGCGTCTTCCAACCCGTAAAACGGTCCGTCCCAAGCATTTTCCACCTTCGGAGCCTGACCGTCCGGAGTCACGTAATAACGTGTCTGTGCCATGGCAGCCAAAGCCATCAGCCCCCATAACACCATAAACAAAGAAAAACGTCTTTCTGACATCCTTCGTACATTGAATGTATTGATTACAGGCATATACATGATTATAATGATTTTACGTGTTAATTACCTTGATTGGACATCAGCTGCAAGTCATGACTTTCAGCCTCAAAGGAAGTTCCTTTCACAGACAGGTTCACCTTATGCCACGAGGCTGCATCCAACGGTGAAAGAAATTCCGCCGTGTATTCGGTCTTCTCGCTTGCGCCTTCTCCCTTCTTCTTATGGGACACACTGAATGTAAACTTATTCTTCTGTCCGGAAAAGGTGTAGAAATAGGTACGTCCGTTACGTTCGCTCACCGCATCGTCCGCTTGGTAATAGCCTACGTACGTAAGGGCTTCTTCCGCCTGATGGAATTGCGGGAAGAACCATCCCCTTTCCGTCCCGTAAAGTGTGATGCTTCCCATCCGGGCTTCCACATAACCTTCGGGAGAATAAGCGTCCTGAGCATCCCATTGCACGTCCACTTTGGCTATTATCCGTTGGAGGGTTACTTTGATTGTGGTAATCTTTTCCTTTTCGACCTCTATGGCTTTTCCGGCCCGGCCGCTGAAAAGGCTGAGCAAATAGGCCTTTTTCTCTTCTGCCGTAGAAAAACCAGAAAGCAATGCCGTCTGCAAGTCTTGGATTCCCTGTTCCGAAGAGGCCGTCACGGTCGTCACGCCTGTTTCCTTGTAGGCCACGGCATATACATCCCTTACCGTTCCGGCAAAAGCGTAAAACTTTTGTTCCTTGCCTGACACATAATCTTCACCCAACGAATAGTGAAGCACTTGCCCCCAATCGTACACAAGGAAGATGTCAATCCGTGTCCATTCTGCCGTACCTTCGCCCGTACCGGAACCGGGGTCTCCCATCCCTCTCAAAGAAGCAGCATCCAATCTCACCGACACTGTCACTTCGCAATCCTTCGGTGGCAACAAAGTCTCACCGGCCGGTTCTTCCCCTTCGCATGCCGTCCAACACAGCAGACAGAAGAGCCACAGCCATTTCATCCCTTTCCGTACCTTATGCTCCATATCCTTTTCTCCTTACATCGTTCATAACCAGTTACATTTCACCTTCATAATCATTACCCGGCTTCCAATCGGTGTCTATCTCCACACCGGCCGTGATGTCTACGGCTTCGCCCCCCGATTCGGTGATGTCGAACTCGGCTTCCAACACGCGCCCCGCCTCTATGGGTTCAGTCACGGTAAATATATGTTGTATGATCTTATCTTCAAATTCAGAGTAGAAATACAATTTCCACGTGCCGGTGGTCTTCGTGGCGTACCGGCGGACACCTTCCCCCAAGGTGGGATAACAATAAAAGACGAAATCGTCGCATTGGCCGCTTACCGTCTTCCTGAAACCGGAAGCGTCGGTCACCATCTTGTCATGGTCGACATATTCATCGGCCCAACAACGGAACCCGCCCTTGGTCTGCGACAGGTAGCACTTGACGTTCGCCAGCGTGGTAGGATGGTTCACGCGGATTTTCATCTTGCCCACTACCGGACTCATCAGCACCGTGTAGTGCTCTTGGTCCCGGTTCTCCAACTTCAAACTCAACAGGCCGACAAAAGGAGCATAGGCCAAAGCCCGGACTGTATCTCCCGCCACCGGCGTTTCATCCACACATACTCCGGACAAGTCATTCCCAAAAGCATGCACGCCTCCTGTCACCATGTCATTATTATGATTGGCCACCGCGATATGGTCGTAATCGCCCATAGGAAGGGTGACCTTAAAATAGAGGTCTTCCGGCATGTCCTGCGGAGCAAACATCTTGTCATAATACAGGCTTTGGGGCGTATTCCAAAAACCTAAATGAAGCGAATGCAAAGCATCGTCGAACTCTGGATCAACCCCGTGCTGCAAATCTATCTGGTAGGATACCGTAATGTCCCGCATCTCTACGCCTGTAGGACAATCGGACAAATCCTCGTCTATACACGCGGCCAAGGACAAAGCGCACACCATGCATGCCCCTATGCCATATCTGTCTATGTTCGTCTTCATTCGTTTCATCAAAATCCTTATTCAATTCTGTTCATTCTGTAGTTGAAAACAGCGCGTGCCGCAAGCCCCGCCTTACAGACAAAACTGCATGGCACGCGCTGTGACAAAGCCCTAAAAGGGATAGCGTTAAATATCCATGTCGTACACGATACCTTGTTTCCACTGCACGTCAAACTCGACACCGATGAACACGTCCGTCTTCTCAGGTGGCGTGGTCGTACCATTCCCCCAATCCTGGATATTGGCATTCAAAAGGGTGGTAGTAGCCTTTTCGAAAACTCTTTTCCCGTCTTTGTTAGCCAACTTTGCAGTATAGTACACGTAACCTCCATTAGCCACGTCTCCTCCGTTTTTCAGGTTCAGGTTCTTGCCCGTATTGTTCTGCACCTGAAAAGTAACTAAAATATCTTTGTCTTCTTCAGCTACAACCGTATACGTATTAGCATCAGCTACCTTCCCGTCATCACCTGTAAATGAAAGGGCACTTGATTGCCAATCCTCCTTTACAGCAGTAGAGTAAACTTTCACGTCAGCACCCGCTTGCTCGAACTTTTCGTTCAGACTGCCAGGCTGACCTTCCACGATAACACCTTTCAAATCCATCTTGGCACTGATTTCGGTATCCCAGTTGCTACCGCTGTTATCAAAGTCGTCAAACTGTCCTTCGACGTACTTCGTACTTTGGCGCACGGCACCGACAAGCACACCCACCCCGTATCCTACGCCGGAGATTTTCACGCCTGTCTTACCTTTGATTTCTTGTTCTTCTTCTGTTCCCCAACTTGGAGATTCTGTCCAAAACTCGTTCTGTGCATTAGTAAATGTATAAGTGCTCGTAGAGAATCGTTTGGCATCCTTATAATAATACAAGCCATAAGGTTCCTTGACATCCGTAACTGAAACATCACCATTTTTCCCACCAGACAATTCAGCCGGTGACAACGTGAAACCATCAAAGGCATCTGCCGTCTCCTTGATTTTACCCGCATCGATATTGCCGTAGACCAAAAACTCATCTACTGTTTCCAACAATGAAACCGTCTTCACTTCGGTCTGTTTTTCTCCGGCCGAGATGCCCTGAAAAACGATAGGAGCTTGGTAAGCTCCGTTGGCCACCGGCACTACTGCCACTTGGTTGATAGCTTGCGTTTGACTGCCCATATTCACTTCTTCAGCAGTAGAACGCTTATGGGGTTCTGGCATGCCGTTGGCATAGACCCCCAAGGTAATCTTCGTGGCTGCCACTTGCGGAGGTGTAGCAACGCCCACAGCTTCCTCGTCATTGGAACAAGAAGCCAATCCCATCGTACTGGCCACGATTGCCGTGGCAAACAAGTACATTCCATTTTTCATTTTCATAAAAGTTAAATTTTAAATGAATAAAACAATTAATAAACTCTATAATTAGAAAATCTCATAAATTCCGTCATTCCACGGCCTGTACGCCCTTCAGGTTGCCCGCAGCCTCGCTGTCGCCCGCCTTCACGGCACGCTCGAAGCATACGATGGCCTCCTTACGCCGCCCCGTCTTGAAGTAGGCCACACCCAACGTGTTCCACTTGCGTTCGTCGTCCAACGGTTCGAGCAGGGCAACCGCCTCGGCATCGCGCCCCCCGCGCACCAAAGCCACGGCCCGGTTGATAGCTTCGGCTGCCTCGTCCGGCACAGCCTCATAGTAAGCACGGATATACCCCGAATTACGTTGGTCGGCAAAGACCGACTGCTTCAGGTATTGGTAAGGCCGCCCGCCATTGAGCCTGCGGATACGCTGCTCGCGCAGGTTGGCATCCGGCGTGTGGTCGATGATTTGCAACAGCTCCTGCCGCTCGTCCAGGTCGCTCTCGGCGATGACATCGCGCAAGTCGGCCCATGCCTCCCCTGCACCCACCACCTCATACACACTGTCGGGCATGTCCACCCGGGCATCAAGGTAGTCTTTCAGGACTTCGGCACGCCGCCCGGCCAGATGCTCGTTGAAAGCCACGGAGCCTTCAATGGATGCCAAGCCCACAATCACCACCTTCACGATGGATGAGGTCTTGTCGTCCTTCACGCGCCGCATCATGTCCACGATACGCGCCAACGTGGCCTCGTTGTCGCGGAAGTCTTCGCGCAAGTCCCACTTTCCCACGGGGAAATGCACGTAAAGCGCATCTTTCATTTTGCGCAAAGGGATGTCGCGCGTATAGGGCTTGTATTCGCTGACGGGCTTCAGCACGGGTTCGCGCACGGCAATCTGTTCAGCCACGCTCAGCACTGGCACGACAGCCTTGGGTTTCGGCGTGAACCAACACGTAGCACCCAAATCGAGCGCAGCCAACGGCCGCACGTCACAGCAGTCCTCGAACTCGCAATCCACCGTAAGCGAAAGCTCCGACGCACGCATCCACGGCTCCGCCTCTACCACCTTATTATAATATAGGGTATCGGCGGCAGCTGCCACGACGGCACGTTCTTCACCGTGCAAAGCCGCACGGCGGTCGAAGTAACGGCGGTTGCGCCGCCCGGCCAGTTCCACAGGAGGCAGCGCCAACGTGTCGCCCGCCTTCGTGATAAGGCGCGGCGTAAGGATGAGACGGTCGTCGGAGGTAATTTCCACATCGCCGGCAGCCACGGAAAAGGCCACTTTGAGTTGCGTGCTGTCCTGCCACGACAACACAGGTTCGCCCGTCGGCACCACCTGTTGGGCCGACAACGGACAGGAAGACAGGCACAAGGCCGCTGCTCCCATCCACGCTTGTATATCATTGATTATCTTCATCTTTTCGGTCTGATTTACTTGAACACATAAATAAAAGACACGGACAACTTGGTGGGCACGAAGCGGTGGGTAGTGCGCTCTTCCAACTTGTCGCCACACTTGCGGCACTCATAGGCACTGAAGTCTGCGAAAGAATAGCCCAACCCCAACTCGGCCTCCAAACTCCAATGGCGGCTCAGGATCCAATGGTAGCCGTAACCCAGACCCACAGCCCACTCATTACCCTGCATGCGCTCATCTTCCAACTTGGGCAACAGGCCGAAAGGCAGGTTCACCCCTCCGGCATTAAACCGCGTGTAAGAAGCGTGAAGCCCTAAGAAGTGCCCACCGAACGGACGGCATATCCAATAACGGTACTCCGGCTGCACCCGTAGGTGACGCCATTTCTTGTTGTCGGAAAACGTCCAGGGATTCCACGAAAGCCCCAAAGCCATGGTGGACTTGCGCCCCACTTTCACTTCGGGTTCCAAATTCAACGAAGCTGTAGCCCAGTTCACCACATCCGTTTTTAACGCTACGGTCTGTGCTTGAACAGCGACGAACCAACTGCACAGCCCCAGCAAACATAAAACAAGTCGTTTGCTCTTCATCATGGTTTTCAGTTTATAGAATATACGTAAAGGCCCGCTTTCATCTGAAAGCGGACAATATACCAAATGCCCGACATGGCCAAACATAGCGGGGTTTATCGACAAAATACAAAAAGATATTACATGATTTACATGTGTGTGTGTGTGTGTGTGT